>Ga0082335_1001660_pt1 | contig 45510 bp, 38 predicted proteins | sample Subgrocontami58m_FD_72375 | JGI IMG/M metagenome (GOLD analysis project Ga0082335, IMG submission 72375) | Subsurface groundwater microbial communities from S. Glens Falls, New York, USA - GMW37 contaminated, 5.8 m (SPADES assembly) (version 2) ...
TTGTGGTAGGCACCCGAGAGCTCGCGCTGCCAGCCCGCGTTGTTCGGGTCCGCCTTCGCCAGACGCTCGGCGATCGCCAGCCCGTCGCGGTAGGACCGCACCGCGTCCGGCAGGCTCCCCTGGCTCACCTGAACGTCCCCGATCTTGTTGAAGGAAACCGAGAGATCGCGCCGCCAGCCCGCGTTGTTCGGGTCCGCCTTCGCCAGACGCTCGGCGATCGCCAGCCCGTCGCGGTAGGAGCGCAGCGCGTCCGGCAGGTTCCCCTGGCTCACCTGAACGTCCCCGACCTTCTCGTAGGAAACCGAGAGATCGCGCTGCCAGCCCGCGTTGTTCGGGTCCGCCTTCGCCAGACGGTCGATGATCGCATACTTCGCCTGGAATGCCGACAGAGCGCCCAGAAGGTTGCCTTGCGCCTGAAGCACGTCGCCAATCCGTTCGTGACTGATGCCAAGATCGTACTGCCAGCCCGCGTTGTTCGGGTCCGCCTTCGCCAGACGCTCGGCGATCGCCAGCCCGTCGCGGTAGGACCGCAGCGCGTCCGGCAGGTTCCCCTGGCTCACCTGAACGTCCCCGACCCTGTCGTAGGAAACCGAGAGATCGCGCTGCCAGCCCGCGTTGTTCGGGTCCGCCTTCGCCAGACGCTCGGCTGCCGCGCCGGCCTGCTGATACGCGGTCTTTGCCGCCGCCAGATCGCCGCGCGCGACCAGGATGTCGCCCAGGCCGAGCCGGGACCAGTAAACCGCCCGGTCGTTGCCGGCGGTGGCCAGGGTCAGCACCCGGCGGAACGCGGTCTCGGCTTCGGGCAGGTTCCCGGCGTCGCGCTGGAGGGAGCCGTGCCAGAGCATCCCCTCGACGTCGTCCGGGTCCAGGCGGGCGGCTTCGGCATAGGCTTCGCGGGCTTTTTTCGGGTCGGCCAGGCCGGCGATGCCGCCCAGGGTGCGCAGGTCCTCCGCTTCCCGCTTCTGGCCGGCCAGGCGAGTGGCCTTGGTTTCGGCGGCCAGGGCTTCCAGCAGGGCTGTGGCCTCGGTGACCTTGCCTTCGTTCAGCAGGGCCAAGGCGCGGGCACGTTTGGGCTCGCTACCGGCCCCGGCTTCCAGGTTGCGGACCGCGCGGGTCAGGCTTTCCAGCGCGCCGGGCGGGGCCGCCCTGTTGGGATTGATCTTGTCCCACACGCGGCGGGCGCTGGCTTCCGGGTCTGTCAGTTCCTGCTGCGACTGATAGGCGTGATACCCCGCATAGCCACCGCCCAGGCTGAGTGCGACGACCAGCGCGCCGGTCGCGGCCCAGGCCGAGCGCTCTCGGCGTTGCTGGGCCTTGAAGTGGTCGCGGATGTCGATGGGGGCGACGCCGAGCAGTTGGGCGATGATCTTGGCCAGGGCGGTGGCGCCGCGGTCACCGTCCTTGTGCCAGTCGGCGGCGACGGGGTTGGGCCCCAGGATGCCCAGCAGCGCGGGCGGAAAACACGGGTTGTCAGGGTCGGAGGGGGAGCCGGACAGGATCAGCGGCACGACCGGCTGGCCCGGGTTGTTGCCGTGGAAGATCTGGACTTCCTGGTTTACCGGCGTGCTGCGCGCGGCGTCGGGGGATCCCAGCAGGATCAGCGCGGCGGAGTCCTTGATGGCCTCGATGGTCTGATCGGTCAGAGGACGACCGGCGGAGAAATGGAAACGATCCAGGAAGATCGGATGCAGCCGGTCGGGGATGGGGCCGATGGGGCTGGGTAGGCCGCGCAGGGCTTGCGGGACGCGGAAGCGCTCCAGGCGCCAGTGGATCAGCCAGGCGAGCCTGGTGTCGCGGTGGCTGTAGGACAGGAACGCGCGGTAGCGGGGTGCGGGCACGGCTCCCTCCGTTACGGTGCAGTAAGCGTAACGGAAGGCGGTGTGAAGGGCAAGGACGGGGCTTCGCCCCGGACCCCGACCAGGGCTCTGCCCTGAACCCGCCAAAGGCGCGGCCTTTGGAATCCGATTCGTGGGTGTTTGAACCGAGGAGCCTACACGGATCTATCAGCGTCCGGGTAGGCCCCTCGGTTCAAACACCCATTAAATGGGTCCAGGGGCTGTGCTCCTGGCGGGGTTCAGGGGCAGAGCCCCTGATCGGGGTCCGGGGCGGAAGCCCCGTCCTGCCCTAGACCGACATCCGCACCGGCGGTTCCACATCGTCGGGGATCGGGCACACATAGGGCGTCCGCCCCACCCGCGCCTGATGGTCCGCCTTCGCACGCGCCACCAACTCAGCGTCCCGGATCGCATCCAAAGCCGTGCCAGCCATTACTTTCGCGACATGCACCAACCCCTTATGCGCGGCCGCCATCTTGCCTTGCGCGGTCAACTGCCAAGAATGCCCCGGCGTTCCAATCGCGTAGGTCGCGCCCCGAGCCTGCACCGTCGGCACCACCCAACTGACATCGCCGACATCGGTGGAACCCATCATCGGCGCGCTCTTGGCATCCAGCGGCACGATCAGATCGCACAGCGGCACGCCCTCCCGCAGCGGCACCCCCGCTCGACGGAAGGCGCTTTCGATGTCTTCGTCCGAGAGGGTTGCCTGGAATTCCGCGGCGGCGGCGCGGTCGGCTTCGTCGAAGGGAGGCGGACCCAGGCGGGTCAGGTTGTCGTACATCGCCTTTTCCAGCGGCACGTTGGCCAGCAGGTTGGACACGGCGCTGACCACCTGAGCCTGCACGGTGGTTTCGGTCATCAGCGCGGCGCCGTCGGCGATCTTGCGCACGCGCCCGATCAGGCGGTTCAGTTCCGGCAGATTGCGAGCGCGGATCAAGTAACGAACCTTGGCATGCGCCTGCACCACGTTGGGCGCGATGCCGCCGGCGTCCAGGATGGCATAGTGGACACGCGCGTCGGACGGCATGTGTTCACGCATGTAGTTCACGCCGACATTCATCAGCTCCACCGCGTCCAGCGCGCTGCGCCCCAGATGCGGCGCGGCGGCGGCGTGGGACGCGCGTCCCGTGAACGAGAAATCGATGCGGGTGTTGGCCAGCGACACCGGCTCGTTCACGCCGGAAAACGAGGACGGATGCCAGGAAATCGCGATATCCACGTCCTTGAAGGCGCCGGCGCGGGCCATGAAGCCTTTAGCGGCGCCGCCCTCCTCGGCCGGGCAGCCATAGTAACGAACGCGGCCCTTGATGCCGTGGGCGTCCAGATAGTCCTTCACCGCCGTGGCGGCGAGCAGGGATGCCGATCCCAGCAGATTATGCCCGCAGCCATGCCCGTAGCCGGCGCCAGGCAAGGGCCGAGGCTCCGCTACGCCGGCTTCCTGCGAAAGTCCGGGCAGGGCGTCGTATTCACCGAGGATGGCGATGACGGGGCCTTCGTCGCCCGCCTCCCCGATCACGGCGGTCGGGATGCCGGCGACGTCGCGGGTGACCCGAAACCCTTGGGCTTCCAGCATCGCGGTATGTTCGGCGCAGGACTTGAATTCGGCATAGCAAAGTTCCGGCGTTTCCCAGACGCGATCGGACAGGGCGATGAATTCGTCCTGTTTCGCATCGACCAGGCGCCAGATCTCTTCGGTGTTCTGCATCGTGATGTCCTTGCCGCTAATGCGGCTTCATTATGACCGGGAACGGGAGACCGCTCCAGGGGATAAAATCCACCGAATGGTAGCGTCGGATTTTCCCACGAGATCTTATCTCGGCGCTCCAATCCGTCCGACCGCAAGGATACATCTGTCCGGATCGGACCTCGGGCGCTTTGCGGTGACGTCGGCCCCCAACCGATTACGGCGTGCCGGGCGCCGTGTCGCCGGTGCGGTAACAAAAGCAGGAGGTCAGGTGGTCGTTGACCATCCCGGTCGCCTGCATGAATGCATAACAGATGGTGGACCCGACAAAGCGGAAGCCACGCTTGCGCAAATCCTTGCTCATCCGGTCCGAAACCGCGGTGGTGGCCGGCACCTGGGCCGCCTCGGTCCAGGTGTTGACGATGGGGGTGCCATCGACGAAGGACCAAAGATAGCGGTCCAGGCTGCCATGTTCGGCGATCACGCCCTGGGCCACGCGGGCGTTGTCGCGCACGGACCAGATTTTCAGCCGGTTGCGGATGATGGCGGCGTTGACCAGCCGGTCCTGCAAGGCGGCGTCGGTCATGGCGGCGACACGGTCGATGTCATAGTCGAGGAAGGCGGCCCGATATCCGTCGCGCCGGACCAGGATGCTGCGCCAGGACAGGCCGGCTTGCGCGCCTTCCAGGGTCAGGAACTCAAAGAGCGCGCGATCATCATGCACCGGCACGCCCCATTCGGTGTCGTGATACGCCTGGTAGGCCGCATCGCCCTGGGCCGCCCAGGTACATCTCGTCGTCATGGACATCTCGTCATTGGCATCTCGTCGTCACGGGCATCTCGTCGTCATCGCTTCAGGGCCATCGGTCCGGCCGCCTGATCGGCGGGCCTATTGATAAAGCACGATCACGCTGAGCGGAACGGAACAACGTGCCACTCCTGCGACAAAGCAAACCGCTCTGGCGTTCGGCTGGCGGGTCCGGACAGGCATCCGATACCCGGAAAAGCCGAAGGCCCCGAGGTTTCCCCCGGGGCCTTCGCATTGTTTGTGGGTGTCCGTTGCCGGACCGGAGAAGTTTACGCCAACGCGGTCGCGCCGGCGATCCAGGTCAGGCTAAGGGACGCCACGGAACAATGAGACACTGGATCACCTCCTTTCAGTTGTTGCTACGGTTTGCGAAGCTTGACCGCGACCATCCTGAAAAGCAAGAGCGATTCGCGGGACCGCTCACTCCATCTTGATGCCGAGCTCGCGGACCATCTTGGCATAGCGGACATGATCCTTGCGGAGGGCGTCCGCCAGGTCTTCGGGCGTGCCGGCGGTGGCTTTCAGGGCGAGGCGGTACAGATGCGCCTGCAGGTCGGGATTCGCGGATATCTTCTGCAACTCCGCGCTGAGCTTGCGCACGATCGCGTCCGATGTGCCGGCCGGAGCAAACAGCCCGACCCAGCTTACGGCATCGGCGTCGGGCCAGATTTCCTTCAGCATGCGCACATCGGGAAACTCCGGATGGCGTTCATTGGCCGCCACTGCGAGCAGTCTTGCCTTGCCGATCTTCACATGCGGCAGGACGTTGCCCTCACAGAACGCCTGGATCTGCCCGGCCAGGAAATCGGTGAGCGATTCGGCGCCGCCGCGATAGGGCACGTGCAGCATGTCGATCTGGCCGGCGGCCTTGACGCTCTCGCAGGTCATCTGGGTCAGGGTGCCGTGGCCCGACGAACCGAAGGCGAGTTTGCCGGGGTTCTTCTTCGCATAGGCCACGAACTCCTCCATCGTATCGCCCGGGACGGATGGATGGGTGGCGAACACCAGGAAGGATTCGGCGAAGCGCGAGACGGGGACCATGTCCTTGAACGGATCGAACGGCACCGGGCGCGCGGCCGGCAGCACGGTGATGGTGGCGACGGGAACGACGAAGAAGGTGTATCCGTCGGGCGCGGACCGCACCCCGGCCTCGGTGCCGACGGCGCCGGACGCGCCGCCTTTGTTCTCGATCACGAATTGTTGACCCATCACGATCGAGAGCCGGTCCATGAACGCCCGGGTGGCATTGTCGGTGGACCCGCCCGGTGCGTAGGGGACGATGACCTTCACCGGCTTGATCGGCCAATTGGGTGCGGTTTGCGCAATGGCGGGGCCGTGGAGCAGAGCGGCGACGGCGAACAATACGGCCGCCGCCAGGACACGTGACAGATGCATGGAAGTCTCCTTGGACCCTGCCGGACCGACGCGATCGGACGGGGCTTGGTTCGAACGTGGGGTGGTGGGATGGGGGCCGCCCTGGTCCCGCGGCCTCAGTCCATCCGGATATTCAGGGCTTTCACCAGCTTGCCATAGCGGTCGTAGTCCTTGCGCAGGATCGCGCCCAGTTGCTCGGGTGTGCTGCCGTTGGCACGCAGCGCCAGGCGCAGCAGATGGGCGCGCAGTTCCGGGTTCTTCGCGGCCTTGGCGATTTCCTCGCTCATGCGGCGCACGATCGGTTCCGGCGTGCCGGTGGGGGCGAACAGGCCGAACCAGTTCAGGATATCGGCCTCCGGGTAGACTTCCTTCAGCATCGGCACGTCAGGGAAGTCGGGATGCCGCTCGCTGTCCACCACCGCCAGTAGCACGGCCTTACCGGCCTTCACATGCGGCAGGACGTTGCCCTCCGAGAAGACTTGCACCTGCCCGGCCAGAAAATCGGTCAGCGATTCGGCGCCGCCGCGATAGGGCACGTGCAGCATGTCGATCCCGGCCACCTGGTTCACGCTCTCGCAGATCATCTGGGTCAGGGTGCCCAGACCCGACGATCCGAAATTGAGCTTGCCCGGGTTCTTCTTGGCGTAGGCAGCGAATTCCTGCATCGTCTTGACCGGCAACGACGGATGCACGGCGAACACCAGTGTGGAATCGGCGAATTGGCTGACCGGCACCATGTCCTTGAACGGATCGTATGCGGTCGGGCGTGCATTGGGCAGGATGGTCACCGAGGCGACCGGCGTTGCAAAAAACGTGTATCCGTCGGGCGGCGAACGCACCCCGGCCTCGACCCCGACCGCGCCAGAGGCGCCGCCCTTGTTCTCGATGACGAACTGCTGCCCTAAGGCGACGGACAGTTTCTCCATGAACGGGCGGGTGGCGTTGTCGGTGGAGCCACCGGGCGCGTAGTTCACGATCACCTTCACGGGCTTGGTCGGCCAGTTCACCGGCGCCTGCGCGGACGCGCCCACCATCGACAACGCGAACATGGCGAGCGCGACGGCGCCCGTTTTGATAGCATTCCCGGTCTTGATAACACTCAACGACATGTCAGTCTCCCATGTGCCGTATCGTCACGCTTGCCGCGTGACGCCGCCTGCTTGGGGAAGCTCTTTACCGGGTGGGCACGGGACGCACAACGTAGGTCGGTCCGACGGTTTCGCGGAGGCCCAGCGGGACCGGTCGAGGCGGGACCGGTCAGCAAACCGCTTGGCCGCCCCCCCGCGCGATGATAGAGCACGCTGATCAAGAGCGCCGTCCCCAAGGACGGGTGCTATATGCAGGGAGTTACTTGGCAATGCGTTTGACTGTTCTGGCTGGCGTGGCCCTTGGCTGCGTGCTCTCCGTGGGCAATGCCTTTGCCCAGGACAAGTATCCCAGCAAGCCGATCCGCATGATCGTCTCGTTCGCGGTCGGCGGCCCCACCGACATCGTTGCCCGGGTCATCGGCGCCAAGATTTCCGAATCCCTCGGCCAGCAGGTCATCGTGGACAACCGGCCGGGCGCGGGCGGCAACCTCGGTGCCGATGTCGTCGCCAAATCGCCGCCCGATGGCTATACGCTGCTGATGGCAACCGTATCGACGCATGCGATCAACCCGGGCCTCTACAAGAAGATGCCCTACGATCCGGTGAAGGATTTCGAGCCGATCGCGCAGGTCGGGGTGACACCGGCCCTGCTGGGCGTCCACAAGGCCGTGCCCGCCAATAACGTCAAGGAATTGGTCGCCCTGATCAGGGCAAACCCCGGCAAATACAGCTATGGCTCCTCCGGCATGGGCAGCATTCTTCATCTGTGTGGTGAAAGCTTCAAGATGCTGGCGGGTGGACTGGATCTGGAGCACGTGCCGTATCGCGGTTCCGGCCCGATGATGAACGACCTGGCGGCCGGGCAAATTCCGATTGCCTTCGACGGCACGCCGACCATCCTCCCGCAGGTCCAGGCCGGCACCGTCCGCCTCCTGGCATCGGGCACCTCCACCAGGCCGCGCGCGGCGCCGGACGTGCCGACCATGCAGGAGGAAGGGTTCAAGGGCTTCGAATGCTATACCTGGAACGCGATCTTCGCGCCCGCCAAGACGCCGAAGCCGATCGTCATGCAGTTGAATGCAGCGATCAACGCGGCGCTGGAAGACAAGACAGTGTTTTCCCGCTTGCAGGACATTGGGATCGACCCCACCCCTGGGTCGACACCCGAGAAGCTGGGCGCGTTCGTCAAGGCCGAATTGGCCAAATGGGCGCCGATCATCAAGGCATCGGGGGCTGAGATCGATTGATTGCCGCAACGGACAGGTGAGTTCCGCGTGATTGGTGGCGACCTGGGTGTTCTCCCCGGAGCGGTGCCATCGCATTCACCCATCTCGGCACCCGGTGCCGGGGATCGTTCGATTTTGCAGTTCATGCAACATCGAACGATCCCGGCCACATCGTCGCAACCTCCAGAGCGGTTTCACCATGATTGGAAAGGTAAACCCGCTCTGGCACATTGCTTTGTCGGGTGATTCAATCGCTGTTACGTTCCGCTGCGAGTGATCGCGCTCTAAATTCCACCAGACGGCCGGGACGCCATGCCGAATGTCAGTTGGTTGCCGTCAGGGTCGGTGACATCAAAATCGCGCATGCCATAGGCATAGTCTTGCGGCGGCTTGACCACCCCGGCCCCGCGCGCGACCAGTTCGGCGTAGAGCCCATCGACATCCTTGACGAAAACGCAGATCGCGCCATTGCCCGGGATTCGTTGCGTTTCCCGCCCAGAGAGCAGATGCAGGCTCACCTCGTCGCGACATAGACATGCGTAGTAGAGCGGTTCACCATACTGAAACGTGACATCAAAACCGAGCGCGTCGCGATAGTACTCGATGCTGGTCATTATATTACGCACCGTGAACACGGAAGCGGCGCCTGTCAGCATGGGACATTTTCCCCTTCGGTTGGCCTGCTGCTCTTGCTCGATGGTCGATCCCCATTGTGCCGGCCTGCGGTACCTCCATGCTCCGAACGTCGGAGGAGCATCGTTCTGAGCGGCTTCACCATGGATTGGCAACGGAAAACCGCGCTACCCTTTGCTTTATCACGTGCTTCACGCGCTGTTACCTTCCGCTCAGCGTGATCGCGCTCAAACGTCCGGCGCCGATGCGTGTCCGGCATTGGCCAAGTCCACGTCACTCAACTACCACGCTATTATGAGTATAGCCGCGAATACCCCGCCAAAACAAGACGGCCCGACGCCGGTCCCAGTCGGGCCAGTGGCATTCGGGCGGGGGCATTCGGGCGGGGGCATTCGGGCGGGGGCATTCGCGCGACCCACCACACGGAATTGACCCTCCGCTGTGAGGACCGTAACAGCATCACGACCGGGCCGATGGTAACAATGTTGTCACCGAACCCCCATCTATCGGAAAGACGCCATGATGGGCTGGGGTAGCGCCACGTCGCCATGCGATAAGATGGTCACATCCGGGCGATCCTACGCCGTGTTCCGGAACGGAGGGCAAGAGCTTGCCAGGACAGTTGCTGATAGGCAATGAGACCGGCTCGGAACCAAGATCTCGGCGCATGATGGCCATCGCCGCCGGTTGGTCCCTGTTGGCGTTCATGCTTCTCCCCGTCCTGGCCTATGTCCCGCCGCTCTTTGGTCTGAGGGATTATGTGGGCCATCTTTCGGTGCATACATACGCGGAGGCGTTTGCCTGTGCGGTCTCCGTGCTGATCTTTGGTATCTGTTGGTATGCAGCCCTGGCTGAACGATCGGTACGCATGGCCATCATTGCGACGGCCTTCCTGTCTGTCGCGTTACTCGATTTCGCTTATCTTCTGTCCTACCAGGGCGTGCCGAGCCCGGTGGCCCCGGGCGGTCCGGAGCGGCCTATCGCGTTATGGCTCGCGGCACGTTACGCGCAAGCGGTGGGCCTCCTGGGGATAATCCTGGTCCCCGGCGGCTGGCGCATCGGCCAACGCGGTCCTCAGATGTTCATCATCGCCTCCCTTGCTTTCACGACGGCCGTCTTTTGGGTGGTACTGGCCAACCCTGACTCATTGCCGCGCACCCTCCTGCCCGATATCGGAACGACCTCAGCCAAGGTCGCCGCGGAATATGGCGTCATGGCATTGCTCGTTGTCACCGCCGCGGGGCTGCTTGCGTGCGAGCCACGCAAGCTGGATTTCCCGGTGCCCGTGCTGTTCGCGGCTGTGATCGTGCTGCTGGCCAGCGAATTGGCGCTGACACTCTATGCCGAAGTCGATGACAATTACAGTTTCATTGGCTACATCTATAAGGTTGTCGCTTACTGGTTGATATTCCGGGCGTTCTTCGTCACGGCGGTAACACAGCCATACCGCGACCGCGCCGCGGCCGAGCGGCTGTATCACCGGCTGACCGAACGGGCGGCGGACGCGATCTGGCTGTTGGACCGCGACGGCCGGATCGTCTCGGCCAATCCGCGTGCCCAGCAGCTTACCGGCCGGCCGGTGGCGGGGCTGGTTGGCAGGAAACTGAGCGATTTTCTGGCGGGAAACAACGGCGAACCATTTGCCCAAAGGTCCAGCGCAACACTGGGCGGGACCGACCGGTTCGAGGCAGGCCTGACCGGCCAGGACGGCGGCAGCCTGCCGGTAGAGATCAGCATCAGCCCGCTCGATAACGGCGGCAGCCTGGCGATCGCCCGCGACATTACGGAGCGTAAGCGGTCGGAGACGGAGATCCGTATTCGCGACATCTCGTTCGCCTCGACCATGACGCCGATCGCGATTGCCAACATCGATCGAACGCTCTCCTATGCCAATCGGGCGTTCTTGGATCTTTGGGGCTACGACAGTGAAAGCGAGCTTCTCGGACAGGATATGCGCGTTGTCTTCGCCGATCCGGCGCAGGCCGACGAGGCCGCCCGCGCGTTGCGGGAGACGGGAAGTTGGAATACCGAATTTCGCGGCCGACGGCGCGACGGGGCGGTCATCGACGTCCTGGTCAATTCGAACATGGTGAGCGATGACAGCGGGATCCCGATCTGCATGATCGGCTCCTGCACCGACATCACGGAACGCAAACAGATCGAGCAGGAGCGGCAGCGTTGGGCTGACGCCTTCGTGCACGCCGCTTACGGTATCGCGATTACGGACACCGCGACCAACACCCAGATCAGCGTCAACCCGGCCTATGCCGCGATGCACGGAATGACGGTGGCCGAAATGATCGGCTTCGAGGTTCGTACGCTTTATGCCCCGGAGACGTTCGATATCAGGGTGGCGGCGGTGCGGGCCTCGGACAGCACTGGGCATTCGGAGTTCGACGCGGCGCGACTTCGCAAGGATGGGTCACGGTTTCCGGCGCGAATCTGGTTGACCACGGTATCCGGCGGCACGGGCCAGCCGCTTTATCGCATCGCCACGGTGATCGATCTCACGGAACGCAAAAGCATTGAGGACCAGCTTGCCCAGGCGCAGAAAATGGAGGCGATCGGAAACCTGACCGGCGGCATGGCGCATGATTTCAATAATCTTATCAGTATTATCATACTGAATCTGGAATCGCTCGCTGTCATGCTGCCAGACAATGAACAGGCCACAACGCTGATCTCCGATTCCCTCACCGCGGCCCTGAGTGGTGCGGGCCTGACGCAGGGGCTGCTCGCGTTTGCCCGCCGGCAGACGCTCGCCCCCAGCGTCGTGTCGATCACCGATCTCGTTGCCGGAATGGTCACATTGCTGCGCCGAACCCTGGGCGAGACGATCGTTGTCACCCTTGAATTGGCGCCCGACCTGTGGCCGGTTCTTGTTGATCCGGTGCAGCTTCAGGCCAGTCTTCTCAATCTCGCGGTGAATGCGCGCGACGCGATGCCCAAAGGCGGCAGGCTGCTGATCGCGACCGGTAACAAGCAGATCGATGCGGGACATGCCGATATCCACCCTGAACTCGCGCCAGGCGACTACGCGACCATCACGGTGACCGACGACGGGGCGGGCATGCCAGACGCCATCAAAGAACATATCTTTGAGCCGTTTTACACCACCAAGAACCACGCACAGCGCTCTGGCCTGGGTCTTAGCATGGTGTTCGGGTTCTTGAGGCAATCGAACGGTCTGATCACGGTCTACAGTGAGGAGGGCAATGGAACCACCTTCCGACTCTATCTGCCACGTTCGACAGCGGAGGCCGAACGGACGACGCGGCCCGTCGCCGTGGCGCCGACCGATGGCGAGTTCGGCGGTGGTGGCGAGACCATTCTGGTCGTCGAGGACAACGAGTTGTTACGGAACTCAGTCGTCCGCCAACTGACCATGTTCGGCTATCATGTGCTGCAAGCGGCCGATGGCGGACAGGCGCTGACGGTGCTGGAGACGCACGAAGTGCAGCTTGCTCTGTCCGATATTGTCATGCCCGGGGCGGCCGATGGGATCGCATTGGCGCGGGAGATCATGGCCCGGTGGCCAAATACGAAAGTCGTTCTGGCATCCGGCTTCACGGAAGCAAAAATCAATGCTGACGACCCCGAACTGACATCATCCGTTCGCTTCCTGCACAAGCCGTTCCGACGGGATGAACTGGCGCAAGTCATACGGGACACACTGGACGAGTAAGTGGCACGATCGCGCTCCCGGCGTCAAACAACGTGCCGGTACCTTCTGCCACACGACATTCGCCTCACCCAGCCCATTCTCCCGCGCCCCGCATCCGTCGCCAGACAGCCTGCCGCCATTGAGTGGTCTCGGCGTGGCTTCATGATGCGGCCGGGTTCACACGCTGTTACGGTCCGCGTAGCGTGATCATGCAGGGCAATTGGGTGAAGGCAGGAAAGCCTGGGGCGCTGCCCCAAACCCCGCGAGGGGCGTTGCCCCCTCGACCCCCACCAAGGCTGGGCCTTGGACGCCATTTATTGGGTCAGAGAAGAAAGGGGGCCGACACGGACGTTGAAACGCCATGGTCGGCCCCTTTCTCCCCTGACCCGACAGATCGCGGTCCAGGGGCCGTGCCCCTGGTGGGTTCGAAGGGCGAAGCCCTCGCGGGGTTTGGGGCAGCGCCCCAGGGCTTGCTTCCTTCACCCAATTGCCCTGCGTGATCACACTCCACCGGTCGTGACGCCCCGCCAATCCGTGCTATAGCTCGCCCAGCAGCCACCCCGGCCGCTTCCACCGCGAAAAGGTCAACGCATGGCCGACCATATGGACGACCTGGAATTCGCCGCCGAACACGACGTGCCAATTCCCTACATCAAGCGTATCAGCACGTATTACCAAACCTTGGGCTACGGAAAACCCTACCGCTGGGCGCAATACACCCATGTTCCGTTCACGCCCCTGAAAAAACCGCTGAAGGACAGCCGTATCTCCCTGATCACCACCGCGGCGCCCTACCAGCCCGACAAGGGTGACCAGGGGCCTGGTGCGCCCTACAACTCGGCCGCGAAGTTCTACCGTGTCTATACGGACAGTATCGAAGGGGAGCCGGACGTCCGCATTTCCCATATCGGCATCGACCGCAAGCACACCACGGCGACCGACCCCAACACCTGGTTTCCGCTGAAACAGCTCAAGCGGCTGGCAGCCGAAGGCCGCATCGGTGAGATTGCGCCAAACTTCATCGGCGCCCCCACCAATCGCAGCCAGAAAGCCACCATCGAGCAGGACGGCGCCGACATCCTGGCCCATGTCCGCGCCGCCGGTTCCGACGCTGCCATTATCGTTGCCAATTGACCCGTGTGTCATCAGACCGTGAGTCTGATCGCACGTCATCTTGAGGCCAACGGTATCCCGACGGTGATCATGGGCTGCGCCAAGGACATCGTGGAGTTCTGCGGTGTGCCACGGTTCCTGTTCAGCGACTTCCCGCTGGGCAACGCCGCCGGCCGGCCGCACGACGAAGCGTCCCAGGCCTTCACCATGGAACTGGCGCTGAAAGTGCTGGAATCCGCCTGCGGTCCGCGCACCACGGTGCAGTCGCCGCTGCGCTGGTCCAACAATGCAGACTGGAAGCTGGACTTCAGCAACATCGACCAACTCTCGGCCGAGGAAATTGCGCGTCGCCGGGCCGAGTTCGATGCCAACAAGGAAATCGCCCGCCTGCGTCGCGTCGACGACGGCGTGGCGAAAGCAGACTGACCCAGACGGGCTAACGACGGCGGGCCGAACCGGTTGGGTTCGGCCCGCCCCTGCTCCCCCGAAAAGTGAGGCAACGTGAGCGAGAATCTACCCCTGGCCGGAATCCGCGTGCTCGATATCGGCACGCTGATCGCCGGCCCCTTCGGTGCCACAATGCTGGGTGATTTCGGTGCCGAGATCATCAAGGTCGAACAACCCGGCATCGGCGACGCCCTGCGCGGCACGCCGAAAGACGGCAAGGCATCCCGATCCGGCAACTGGCTGGTGGAAGGGCGCAACAAGAAATCCGTGACCCTGAATCTCCGCGTGAAAGCCGGGCAGGACATCTTGCGGGAGATGGTGCGCCACGCCGACGTGCTGATCGAGAATTTTACGCCTGGCACCCTGGAGCGGTGGAACCTCGGCTGGGAGGACCTGCGTGCCATCAATCCGCGCCTGATCATGGTGCGGGTGTCGGGCTACGGCCAGGTCGGGCCGTACGCCAAACGCTCCGGCTATGACCGCATCGCGCTGGGGTTTTCCGGCTACATGTATCCCACCGGATTCCCGGATCGGTTCCCGGTCCGCCCGGCCTTCGCCACCGCCGACTACAATACCGGCACCTTCGCCGCGCTGTCGGCGATGTTCGCGCTTTACAACCGCGACGCACGCGGGGGGGAAGGCCAGATGATCGACCTGGCGCTCTATGAAGCGCCGTTCCGCATCACCTCCGACATGATGGTGAAATACGCTCAGACCGGCGAAATCCGGGAGCGGATCGGCAATCGCAACCCCACCTTTTCGCCCGCCGGCACATTTCAGACCCGCGACGGCCGCTATGTGCAGATCGCGGCCGGTGGCGACAATGTCTGGCAGCGTCTGGCCGAGGCGATCGACATGGCCCCACTGGCCACCGATCCGCGCTATGCGAAAAGCCGCGAACGCATCGCCCGCGCCGATGAACTGGAGCAATTGCTGGCGGACTGGATCGCCGACCACGACTTCGCGGATATCGAAGCGAGGCTCGCCAAAGCCAACGTGCCGTTCGGCGGCATCTACACCGCCGCCGACATCGCGAACGATCCGCATTACAAGGCGCGGGACAACATCGCCGTAATCGAAGACGAGCAGGAAGGCCCGATCACGATGCCTGGCGTCGTGCCGAAGATGGGCGGAACCCCCGGGCGCATCGCTCATGCCGGCCCGCCGTTGGGCCAGCACAACCAGGAAATCTATGGCGGACTTCTGGGCAAGACCACGGCCGAGATGGACGCACTGAAAGCCGACGGCGTGATCTGAGACGAAGCCGGCAGAGGGGAAAGGTCTCCCCGTCCCCTTGCGGGAGAGGGCTGGGGGGAGGGGTAAGACCGCACCGGTTACTGCTTGAAACCCCTCCCCCCAGCCCTCTCCCGCAAGGGGACGGGGAGAATTTTCTTCTCTACCGAAGCGTGTAACTGCCGCAGGCCAGTCCCGACCGCCCGTGGGCCGCCGAACCGGATCGTGCAGGGCCAGTCGATGACCTCCCCCACGAACAGAGCCCACCACACCAGAACCGGTTGCAACATCAGGCGCGGCCCGTGGTACCACCAGCCCAACTGGACGAAGCCCGCGGGAAGCCCGTCGATCGCGTGCTTGACGTTCGCTGGTACCACGCACACAGCATACAATGCCAAGCCGATCCCCGCCGCTCGCCGCCATCGTCCGGTGATCAACCCCAGCGCGCCGACGATTTCCGCCAGCCCGGTGCCAAAGACCACCGGGCGCGGATACGGCACCCAGTGCGGCATGATCGGCAAGAACAGCTCCGGCACCGCCAAATGCAGCACCCCCGCGGCCAGGTAGATCAGGGCAAGCGCCCAACGGGCGACGATACGGGCCTGCATGCGCGGTCCAATTCATGGCACGGATCGGCAAGGCAAACCCTGATCTGACCGGCCGAGATGCCGATGCGCGGTAGCCGACCCGCATGGTCTTACGTGCCCGCGGCCCGCGTGGTTCATATTTCGAATTTATTCAGTCCGGCCGTCCCAATCGATCCGGTGAGCGGTTTTGTCCCGGCGAGACATGACGCACATGGACCGGCGCGCCCACAGGCCAGATTGACGAGGCCTACCTGGCTACGGCCGGAGAGGGTTGCCTGAGCCGTTGCTTCAATTTCCCGGAAAATGCAGCAATTCGAGCTTCGGCCCAGAGCGGACGCTCAGGCGGCTACGCGTTGCCGAGCTGGCAAAGGGTGTACGACGGCGGCCTTCGGCGCACAGTATGCGGGCATGGCCCGAAACTCGACGTCGAGGAGCGCCGGCCCGCCCGGTTCTTCCAACACCAGTTCCGCGGCACCGTCCGTCCAGCGCCATTGGGTGCGTGCATCACCCTCCGTCAGCCACCATCCCGTTGTCAGCTTGGGGTGATCGACCGGGATGGGTGTCACATCCTGACCCCGGCGCAAGGTCAGCCGTCGTACCGCCACCCCCAGGTGGCGCGAGTCGCCCAGCCAAGGTTGCAGGTCGCTCGGAGCATTCGCATGCGAAATCAATCGGACGGAACCAACCGTGTTCGGCAACACTAACGTGCACCACCCCGGCCCCTGGGGGATCGGCTTCAGGTGCCGTCCGTTCATTTCAAGATACAGGCCAGGGTCGTCCGTGGTTGCTTGATCCGGCAACACAAAGCCAAGGCCCTCCGCCACTTCGGCCAAGCGTTTCCACTCTGGATAGACCTGGGCGGGATCGACGACGAAGGGAGCACAGGAATCGGTTTCCCGCCGCACCCGATCGGCGTTGAGGCCAAGGTCCGGGTGCAACATCAGTGGCAGCTCGGCATTCTCAAACATGCTCCGGTTGCCGGTGTCGAGGTAGGATTCCGCAGCCAACCCTTCGGCCAGCAACAGATCATGGTTCTCCAGTTCCACATGGTAGTAAGTGACCGAGAGGCAGGTGTTCTCCCGCCGGATGGTCCCGCCGTTCACTAGCATCTCTGCCGGGATCAGCATCCCATTCACCCATAGCGCATGGCCCGGCGAAACCAGCAGATCGCGGCGAGGTATCCCGGGAGCGAAGGCGTCGGTGACGATTCGGATAGGTTGAGCCGCTGCCGGATGAGGATGGCGGCGCAGGTCCAGAGAGCGCCAGCCGATCCAACGCACCGGCCGCTGCCGGCCGTCAGCCGTCAGCACCATTGTCCCCGCGCGTAATTGTTCAACCGCCAGCGGGCCCTCCGGCGTGTCGATCCGGGTTCCTTCGGCGAAGCAGGCCAACTCGATAAATCCGTAACTCTCGCCCTGGAACGTCGTCGTACCGATTACAGAATCCGCGATAAGTCCTTCCGCCAGCGAGATATTGTTGAACTTGAAGGTGCCTCCCGTCGTGTTGAGCGTCAGTACCGTGCCTTCATAAGTGCGCGAATTGATGACGACGCCCTTGATCGACAGCCGATCGCCGAGGTCGGCGCCCGAGAAGATGTTGTTCGTTTCGGCCTGTAATGAATCGAAAAAGACATGATCGACCCCACCGTCATCGAGGTCATAGGACGAACCGCCCAACTGGCCGGCCAGCCACATCGTGCCGGTATCCATCGTGATGACGCCACTGCCATTGAAATTACCGGCAATCTTCAGCGTGCCACCGGATACCGTAAAATTGCCGGCGCCGTTGCCTTGCAGGTTGACCAACCCGTTGGTTGCCGCGACGATCGAGCCGTTGTTGCCATTGAGGTTTTGCACCGTCAGGACGCCATTGTCGCTGACGGTGATCGACCCGGTGCTGCTGTTCAGTGATGCCAGGGTGAGGGTCGCCCCGGATTGGACGGAGATGCTGCCGAGATTGCCCTCCAGCGTCTGCGCCGTCAGGTCGACCTCGACCTGCAGCGTCACAGTGGAGACATTGACGTTCAACGACTGGATCGTCCACGGGCCGCCCTGTACCAGCGACGTGTAACTGCCGGAAACAAAGGTCACTTGTGAGTTCTGATCCGGGAGCGAAGTCGGATCCCAGTTGGCCGCCAGATTCCACGTGCCGCCTGCAACGTTGTTAAATAGACTGCTTGCCATTGTCATCCTCGCTCACCGCGTCTCGATCTCCGATTAGCAAGACCTGATCCATTCAACAAGTCGGAATCTTGTTGAATCAGGCTCGGTTTCATGACATCTTCGCTCGGTAGTAACCGACGATCCTCGCGTGCCTGGCGGTCCCGCACCGCTCAAGGAAGGTATCTCGGCCTGACGACCGGTGGCCGCCCGCGCCGCGGCCCTCGGTGTCAGGGTTTGCGCACTCCGCTGGAGACCGAACGCCCGACGGTTTGGCGCCGCTTCTCCGAACATGGCATTCCTGGGCGTTCGGGCAACCGGGGCTTACGCAATCGTCGTCACCAAGCTCCACGCTGCAAAGTATTTGGCTTTTGTCGCCTTGTCTGCTGGTAGCGGACGGTTTCCGTCAGCATGGATACCAAATCCACCGGTGGCACTTCCGCAGCCTCGCTTCTTCGTGCCCGTGGTGTCGTCGTGGTGGAGAATTGCCGACGAAACCAGGGACACCTTGCCTGTCCGGGGGGGCCGATTGGATAGGGCCACACGAACCGCAGCTCCGCGATTCTCGACCACAAGTTACCCTGCGGTCGAGACCGCGTCCCCATGGTTGTAAATGGCGTTTTTCCGTCCCTTTTGGCGACATCCGGTTTCTGTTTGCATGGTAGATTCGAAGGGCACGAAGAAGCCGGGGCTGATGGACCAGCGCCGCCGGTGGACGCCGTCGGGCCGAGGGCGCAAGCCAGGCTCCCAACGGGTATCGTTATCAGCCCGAAAAATTTCGTGGCCTCGGACGTAGGTCAGGCCCACTCGCCACATGCCCACCCGGCACGACTTTGCCTTGTCCCGGACCCAAGGTTCGGCGCAGGATGGCAGCATGAGCATCGCCCCTGTGAGCATCGCCCCCATGAGCATCGCCCCCCAGGCTATCGACGGTCAAACCGATGAAACCATCCGCGCGATCATGACGACGACACGTCGCATCGCGCTGGTCGGCGCCTCCGCCAAGCCTTGGCGCGCCTCGCATGAGGTCATGCGCTTTCTCCTCGATCGCGGGTATGACGTAACCCCCGTCAATCCCGGGCTTGCCGGCCAGACCATCCATGGTCGGGTGGTGGTTGCGCGCCTGGCGGACGCAGGTCCGCTGGACATGGTGGATGTGTTCCGCAACAGTTCCCATGTCGGCCCGCTGGTGGATGATGTCGTCCGGCTCGGTGCTCGCACCATCTGGATGCAATTGGGTGTCGTCGATCTCGCCGCGGCGGAACGGGCGCGCGCCGCCGGCATCGCGGTGGTGATGGACCGCTGCCCCGTGATCGAGGACCGTCGCCTGGGGCCGTTCCGCCATTGACGATGCCGCCATTCACGACGCTGACATCGACGGGGATGGCATCGACGGGGATGACATCGACAGTGATGGCATCAACGGTGATGGCATCGGCGCTGCTGGCATTGACGCCGCGGGTCGGGCATCACACATCCGTGGCCGGCAGGACATGTATTGAAAGGACCCGAAGGGGGACCCGATGACAAACGAAGAACGCGACATCATCAACCAGTTCATCGCCCGGGTCGGCGGTCAACCACAGGCGCAGACCCAGGCCGGTTATGGCGGATCGGTGCCCGCGACGCAGACCAAGCTGCCGCCGGTGGATCGGGAAGCGGACGAGCTGATCGCGCAGCAATTGGCGAAATATCCCGAAGCGCGCTACCGGATCACCCAACTCGCCTTCGTGCAGGAGCATGCGCTGGTCGAGGCGCAGAACCGCATCAAGCGCCTGGAATGGGAAGTTCAGCAGGCCCAGGCCGCCGCGCAGCAGGCCCAGTATGAAGCGTCGCAGCGTCCGCAGGGCGGTGGCGGCTTCTTCGGCAATCTGTTCGGCGGCAACCGACAGCAGCAGCCCAATGGCCCAATGGGCGGACCCGGCGGGCCGTGGGGGGGACGTGGCGGACCGCAGCCCGGCTATCAGCCTCCGCCGCAGCCGCAATATCCGCCCGGCTACCAGCAGGGGATGTTCCAACGCGGCGGCGGCTCGGGCTTCCTCGGCACCGCGTTGACCACGGCGGTGGGTGTGGCGGGCGGTATGGTGCTTGGCAATGCGCTGATGGGCATGTTCTCGGGTGGTCACAGCGCCATGGGTGACGCCGGCGCGGCCGCGGCGAGCCCATGGACATCACCGGCCGGCGCGGTCGATCAGGGGACATGGGATTCGGGCGCCGCGGCTGGCGGGCAGGATTTCGCCGACAACGGCAGTTGGGATCAGCCCGCCGCGGACCAGTCCTGGGGCGATAGCGGCGGCGGCGGATGGGGCGGCGGCTCCGACGACGACACATTCTGATCATCGGTCCGCGGGCAAGGGCGCTAGTCCGCGATCGCGTCGTCTCGCGTGGGCGGAAGATGGTGCAGCGACATATGGTAGTCCGCGGCCGTTGGAGCAGTCGAATGGCCGCGGCGACTGGTCGTGCGCGAGCGATGCCGCAGACGCTATCCGGTTGGTCGAGGCCGCCCGTCGCCTAGGCCTTTGGGGCGGCACAGGACAGAATGCTCCCCTGTCCCACCAGCAAGACCGAACGACGCTGCGGCAGGTGCTTCGCGCAGCCACGGCTCTCTGAGGCGCTGCGCAAGGAGAGGCAGTTTGGCTGGTACAGCCGCCCGTCGAAGCCGCCCGTCGAACTGGCATCCATGGAGGCTCGTGAGCAGGCACGACGTTCCGCACCCCAAGCCAGCAAAGCTATCGCGCGACCTCGAAGGGGACATCGCCAGTGGACGTGTCCCCTTCGGCCGAAACCGCTGTCCAATGCAGCATGTAGCGCCCTGGTGGCGGCGCGATGCCGCTTGAGAACAGCGCGTCGACCGCGCTGTCACCCAGCAGCTTCAGTGTCTGTATGACCCGGCCGTCCTGGGTGATCTCCATCCGAGATTTGAAATGGTTCACCGGTCCGTCGAAGCGGACGACGTATTGGGCATGTTCGCCGCGGATAATCACCGCTGGACCCGGTTGGGTCGCGTTGACGTTCAACGGCCGCGCGAAGGCAAGGCAGGGCGACAGCGTCAGCGAGGCACAGACAAGGCTGCCCAGGACAAGGCTACCGAGAGCAAGGTTTCGTGCGGCGTGGCGACGTGGCAAATCCGCCACGCCTCCCCCGACCCAGCGAGCGGAAAATGCCCAGATGTTCATTGCATTGAGATCACGACCGCGTCGCCGCCGAGACTCAGCATGAGCCCCTCGCGTCTCGCCTGTAGGTGAATGATCACACCCGATTGATTCTGCAGCCATAGATCACCGCCGCTCATGTTACCGATTGCGAAGCCGTAGCGGCCCTGGGCGTAGGCCCCCGGAAACTGCGCAAGCGAGTTCAGCTTGTAGACCTCACCCCAGGCACTGATCGTCGATGCGCCAATACCCCCAACACCCAATCCGCCGATCGTGAATGGGTAGGTCTGGCCCCGATAGGTCAGTGTCCCGCCGCCGCCCGCACCGCTTCCGATATAGGCGACCTGGACTTCCTGCATTTCGATCGTGGCGTCAGGCGTCAGCCCGGCGACCGCGTCAGGTCCGAGTTTCACCGAGCTCTGGCAGGCGCCGACCAGCATGAGCGTGAAGGCTGCAAGGGGAATTAGTCTCGTAACGTTCCGAAACCACATCGTTATATTTTCCATCATAAGCAGAAAAAGCTTCGAGGTCGTACCACTGCTCTACCGGGATCAGGCCAGAGACCTCAGCGACCGATCCAAAGCAATGGAAGCTGCACCGCGGCGGCGGACGGTAAGCCAGAATGCCACTCCTTGCATCAAACCCGACACATCGTGCCCAGGGCCTCAAGGGACCAAAGCAGAGACTAGCGGACCGGTCAACGGATGACGCATGCACTGGTGACAAGGTCTGAGTGTCCGTCCGGGAACATAGTGTGCCTTTTCAGGGGGATACAGTGAGGCGGATGGCAGGCGCGGCCCCGAATGCGATGCGGGGCCATCGATTAGGGGCCGCAACGCACCAGACGGCCACGGTATCCCCCTGAAAAGGCGCATTGTGTTTCCGGACGGACACTGAAGCCGAATCCTGTCATTCTTCTGGTCAAAATCGTGCCCGCAACACGTTGCATTCGCTGGCTGACCCGCAAAATTCCTCTGCACAAGAAGGCAGAGTGCATACCGCATTTCCCGCTGGCTGGGACGCACTCCAGCGCGTGAGTCAACCTGAGCAAAACGTTACAACATCTGAAACACACAACAAAGCAAGAACCTGGAATGGTTTGCCGTATCCCGTCATAGTGGCCGCTCTATGAACGGGGAGACACGGTGCCAAACCTGGACATGCTATCGGAGGAGGAGTGGCAGGCGGTCCGCCTGACCTTGGAAGTCGCGGCCCGCGCCGTCCTTCTGACCCTGCCCTTTTCCCTGATCCTGGCCTTCGTGCTCGCGCGCCTGCGCTTTCCCGGGCGAGCCGTGCTGGACACGTTGGTGCACCTGCCGATGGTTCTGCCGCCGGTGGTCGTGGGGTGGCTGCTGCTGCTGCTGTTCGGCCGCCATGGACCGATCGGCGCCTGGCTGGACGGATGGTTCGGCATCCGCCTGGTGTTCACCAAGAACGGTGCGACGCTGGCCTGCGCCGTGATGATCCTGCCGCTGATGCTGCGCGCCATTCGTCAGTCGCTGGATGCGGTCGATCCCGGTTTGGAACAGGCGGCGAGGACCCTGGGCGCGGGACCGCTGGACCGGTTGCTGACCATCACCCTGCCCCTCGCCGCCCCCGGCGTGCTGGTCGGCGCGGTCGTCGGCATGGCCGCATCGCTGGGAGAGTTCGGGGCCGTGATCACCTTCGCAGCGAATATCCCCGGCGAAACCCAGACCCTGCCTCTGGCCATCTACAGCGCCCTGCAAAGCCCCGGCGGCGACGAAGTCGCCGCTCGCCTGTCGCTGATGTCCATCGCGCTGGCCATCATGTTCCTATTCGCCGCGGACGCGCTGGGCCGGCGCCTGAGAGCGCGGATAGGACGGTAGGGGACGAGCGCCCGGGCCGTTGGATCCTGCCAACGGCCCGGCCCGCCCCCGCACCACGGAACGCGGCGTGAAGCCTCGGCCGCCACCTGTCGACTTTTCTCTACTCGGCCACGACTTCGGCTCTCTTGATGACGTCGGCGAACACGATCGTTTGCGCCGCCATCCGCGCACGGATCTCCTCAGGCGTCTCCGCCTTTGGATAGACCCGCATCCCAAGCGCCATCTGGCGGGCGATGAAGTCCGGGTCGGAGTGGATGGTGGAGATCTCACGGTGCAGCTTGGCGATGATGGGCTCCGGCGTCCCGCGTGGGGCGACGGCCACAAACCAGATCGGCATGTCGAAATCCGGGAAGCCCGATTCCTTGATCGTCGGTGTGTTCGGGAAATCCGGATGGCGCACATCGTCCACCACGGCAAGCAGTGTGAGTTTGCCGGCTTTCACATGGGGAAACACGACAGCCTCAAACATCGCATGGACATTGCCGGCGAGCAGATCCGGCAACGCCTCCCCGTTTCCCTTGTAGGGCACATGCAAGAGGTCGATGCCGGCCATGAGTTTCAGCATTTCACCCCGCAGATGGGTGATCGTGCCGACCCCGGCGGAGACGACGACGTATTTTCCTGGCTCCCGCTTGGCCAGGGCGATGAACTCCTGCAGCGTGTTGACACCGAGGGAGGGGTGCACGGCGAAGCCCGTAATCACCTCGCTCATGCGCGCGATCGGCACGAAGTCCGTCGCCGCATTATACCCCATCTTCCGCAGGCTCGGCAGTACCACAATGGGAGTCTGTGGTGTCATCATGATTGTATAGCCATCGGGCGCCGCCTTCGTCAGCAACTCGGCGCCGAGAGCACCCCCGGCGCCGCCACGGTTTTCGATGACGAATTGCTGGCCTAGACTGCGGGAGAGACGTTCGGCCATGGGACGCGCGATCACGTCGGTGCCGCCGGCGGCGGGATAGGGAACGATGACGCGGACCGGCCGGGTTGGATAGTCGGCCTCCGCCATCGCTGGCAGCACGAAGCCCGCAAACTGCACGCAGAACGCGCACAGCACGATCAAGATTGGTCGCCAGATTTCTGGCATTGTTATGCCTCCCTGTTTTCAGGTAATGGTGTGATGCTTGGTGGCGTGGCCTCACTTAGTTGTGTCGACGGCGCGAAGTTTAGCATCAAAGACATCGGCAATGCCACTGAAATATTGACTACGAACGGCACGCATTTTGATAGGCGTGCTGGCGGGAACTATTGTGTTATTTTGTAATTTTCCTATTTTACTTGAAGGCGCCAACCATCTAAAAATGCACTTTATCGCAACGACATCGTCGAATCACGCCAGGAAGACGTCACCACCGAAGTCGACGCGCGCCATGACCGCGTCACCGACCGTGACACACCGGGGCCTCAACATCATGCTGAACCCCCACCTGTCGTGACGTTGTGCGACTGCGCACCTGATGATGTTGTTGTGCAGCTGCGCACCCGGATGACGTTGCGCGGCTGCGCACCCCAATGACGTTGCACGACTGCGCACCCGATCACGTTGAGCGGCCGGCACCGATGACGTCGAGCGACCAAGCACCTGATGATGTCATCACTCGGCTAAGCGCCTGATGGCGTTGTCGTGTCCTCGCGCGGCAACCACGGCGGTTACGGCCGCCCTTCACCCTGGGGCGACGCCCAGCAAGGACCGCTGCAACCGACCCTCGATCCATCAAGATCACCAAAATGGGCGAACGCCTGACATCCACCGACTTCGGTTGGATCGCACCGTAAATCGTGGGTATTCAGCCAAAGGCCAAACCCAAGAAGGGCCCATCGCGCCCGAACCCCTCCGCGTCACGGCCAGCGGAGGCCCATGATGACGGCGCTGGCCACCCGTGCCGAAGTACGAGCCGTTACTCCGAGGTGCCGCCCATGGCAAACCCGCTCGCCGACAGGTCAGCCCCGGGCAGGTCGATCCTAGAACGGAATCTCGTCGTCCAGATCGCCACCCTTCGGCGCATCCCAGGACGGGCCGCCCGAGCGCGCAGCGCCGCCACCCGACCGGGCGGCTGCCGGAGCCCGTTCCCGGCCACCACCGGCCGAACCGGACGACGGGCCGCCGTAGCCGCCGCCCCCCATCTCCGACCCACCACCATAGCCGCCCGCCTCCGCACCGCCGCCACCGGAGCGCGTGTCCAGCATGGTCAGTTGCCCGTTGAACCGGCCGATCACGACCTCAGTCGAATAGCGCTCCTGACCTGACTGATCGGTCCATTTGCGGGTCTGCAGCGAGCCCTCCACGTAAATTTTCGCTCCTTTCTTCAGGAAGCGTTCGGCCACGTCGGCGACCCGGTCGTTGAAGATGACCACACGGTGCCACTCGGTCCGCTCCTTGCGCTCCCCCGACGCTCGGTCGTTCCAGGTCTCGCTGGTCGCCAATGTCAGATTGACGATCTTGGTGCCATCCTGCGTGTTACGAACCTCCGGGTCCTTGCCCAGGTTCCCCACCAGAATCACCTTGTTGACGCTGCCGGCCATCGCACGAATCCTTCACCCTGAAACTCGGACCCTACCTCATGACACTATATCGGGCCACATAGGTTAAAATCCTTCCAACGCCACCCCGGAAATGGCATACCGTCCGGGAACATCCATAGAACATACACGATCTCCCAAAAGGGACAACCCAATCAATGGCCGGCTCCTCCATCCATGTACGCGGCGCGCGCGAGCACAACCTCAAGAACGTGGATGTCGAGATCCCGCGCGACAAAATTACTGTCATCACCGGCCTGTCGGGCTCCGGCAAATCCTCCCTGGCCTTCGACACCATCTACGCGGAAGGCCAGCGCCGCTACGTCGAGTCGCTGTCCGCCTATGCCCGCCAGTTTCTCGAACTGATGGGCAAGCCCGACGTCGATTCGATCGAGGGCCTGTCCCCCGCCATCTCCATCGAGCAGAAAACCACCTCCAAGAACCCCCGCTCCACCGTCGGCACCGTCACCGAAATCGCCGACTACATGCGTCTGCTGTGGGCGCGGGTCGGCGTGCCCTACTCCCCCACCACCGGCCTGCCGATCGAGGCGCAGACCGTCTCCCAGATGGTCGATCGCGTCCTGGCCATGCCGGACGGCGCGCGCCTGCTGCTGCTTGCCCCCGTCGTGCGCGACCGCAAGGGCGAATACCGCAAGGAACTGGCCGATCTGCAACGCCGCGGTTTTACGCGCGTGAAGGTCGACGGCACCCTGTATGAAATCGGCGAGGTCCCGTCGCTCAACCGCAAGATCAAGCATGAGATCGAGGCCGTGGTGGACCGGATCGTGGTCCGCGAAGGCATCGGCCCCCGCCTGGCCGACAGTTTCGAAGGTGCACTGGCCCTGTCCGACGGTATTGTCTACGCCGAAAACGCCGACACGCAGGAACGCACGGTGTTCTCCTCCCGCTTTGCCTGCCCGGTCAGCGGCTTCACCATCGAGGAAATCGAGCCGCGCCTGTTCAGCTTCAATTCGCCGCATGGCGCCTGCCCCGCCTGCGACGGTCTGGGCGTCGAAACCTTCTTCGACCCGCGCATGGTCGTCCCCGATGAACGGAAAACCATCGCCGACGGCGCCATCGCGCCCTGGACCGGCGCGCAAAGCCCCTATTACGACCAGACCCTGCAAAGCCTGGCCCGCCACTACAAGATCACCACCAGGACGCCCTGGCAGGAGATCCCAGCCGGGGTCCAGGACGCCATCCTGTACGGCACCGGCGACGAGCCGGTTGAGTTCACCTACAAGGATGGCGTGCGTAGCTACACGGTAACAAAACCGTTCGAGGGCGTGCTGCGCAACCTGCAACGCCGCTGGCAGGAAACCGACAGCGCCTGGGTGCGGGAGGAAATGACCCGCTATCAGGCCGAAAAACCCTGCGCGGTCTGCGCCGGCGCGCGCCTGAAACCGCAAGCCCTGTCGGTGCGCGTCGCCGGCAAGAACGTCGCGGAAGCTGCCGACCTGTCGATCCGCGCCGCCCTCGGTTGGTTCCAGACGGTGTTGCCGCAACTCAGCCCGCAACGCCAGGAAATCGCCCGACGGATCCTGCGGGAGATCGTCGACCGCCTGCAATTCCTGGTCGATGTGGGCCTGGACTACCTGACCCTGTCGCGCGGCTCCGCCACGCTGTCCGGTGGCGAATCGCAGCGCATCCGCCTGGCCAGCCAGATCGGCTCCGGCCTGACCGGAGTGCTGTATGTGCTGGACGAACCCTCCATCGGCCTGCACCAGCGCGACAACGAGCGGCTGCTGGGCACGCTCCGCCGCCTTCGCGACCTCGGCAACACCGTCCTGGTGGTCGAGCATGATGAGGACGCCATCCGCGCCGCCGACCATCTGATCGACATGGGCCCCGCCGCGGGCGTCAATGGCGGGCGGGTGATCGCGGAGGGCACGCCACCCGAGGTCTCCGCCAATCCCAAGTCCCTGACCGGGGACTATCTGTCCGGCCGCAAGCGGATCGAGGTGCCGATGATGCGCCGCCCGGTACAGAAAGACCGCATCGTCCGGGTGATTGGCGCCTGCGGCAACAACCTGAAGGGCATCGATGCCGGGTTTCCCCTCGGCACCTTCACCTGCGTTACCGGCGTATCCGGCGGCGGCAAGTCCACTTTGGTGGTCGATACATTATATAAGGCCGCCGCGCGCCGCCTGATGGGCTCGGGCGAGGTGCCGACCGCGCATGACCGGATCGAGGGGCTGGACCTGCTGGACAAGATCATCGACATCGACCAGTCCCCGATCGGGCGCACCCCGCGATCGAACCCGGCCACCTATACCGACCTGTTCGCCCCGATCCGCGACTGGTTCGCCGAACTGCCGGACAGCCGAGCCCGCGGCTACAAGCCGGGACGGTTCAGCTTCAATGTGAAGGGCGGACGGTGCGAGGCGTGCCAGGGCGACGGCGTGCTGAAGATCGAGATGCACTTCCTGCCCGACGTCTACGTCACCTGCGACACCTGCAAGGGCAAGCGTTACAACCGCGAAACCCTGGAGATCAAGTTCCGCGACAAGTCGATCGCCGAGGTCCTGGCGCTGTCGGTCGATGAAGCCGTGCCCTATTTCAGTGCCCAGACCCGTATCCATGACCGGTTGAAGATCCTCCAGCAGGTCGGCCTGGGCTATATCGCGCTGGGCCAGCAGGCCACCACCCTCTCCGGCGGCGAAGCGCAACGCATCAAACTGTCCAAGGAACTCGCTCGGCGCGCTACCGGGCGCACTTTGTACATCCTGGACGAACCGACCACGGGCCTGCATTTCGAGGACGTCCGGAAACTGCTGGAAGTGCTGCACGCCCTGGTCGACCAGGGCAACACCGTGGTCGTGATCGAGCACAATCTGGAGGTCATCAAGACCGCCGACTGGATTCTGGACCTTGGCCCGGAAGGCGGCGACGGCGGCGGGCGCATCGTGGCCGAGGGCACCCCGGAAGACGTCGCCGCCACCCCGGGCAGCCACACCGGACGCTTCCTGGCGCCGCTGTTGGAACGCGCGGCGTCCCCGAAAAAGCAACGCCGGCGGGCTTGACGGGACCCGCGTCCATCGGCGCCAATCTCCTTCGCCAGCAGACGAGCCCGTTTCGGTCAGACGCAAGCCTGACATCGAACGCCTCACCGAGGATTTCGAGGCGCGGTAGGAGCACGCCACCGGGACCAGACATTCACCTCGGGTCCCCACGCCCCCCTTGAAGCCCTTCCTGCCGGGACTACATGCAGTCTAACCCGGATCCGGGCCCCTCTGGCTGTCGATCGACAGCGATGTCGGATCCTTCACCTGCCGATCTCTCCAGGAGATTGGGCATCTGAGGGAGTAAGACATGGAGTGGTCCGTTTCGTTGTCCAACGCATTCCTCGGCAAACCCGCCTGGCTCTGGCTGATATTCGTCGGCCTGGTTCTGGTGCTGCTGGTTCTCGATCTCGGCGTCCTGAACCGGAACGCCCGTGCGATCACCGCCAAACGATCCCTGTGGCTGAGCCTGTTCTACATCGGTATTGCCTGCGCGTTCGGAGCCTTCGTCTGGTGGGAACTGGGCGACGCAAGCGGTCTCGCCTATTTCACCGGGTTCTTCATTGAGAAGACCCTCGCGCTCGACAATATCTTCGTCGTGAGCCTGATTTTCGGCACCCTTGCCATACCGGCTCACCTGCAGCACCGCGTGCTGTTCTGGGGCATACTGGGCGTGATCGTGTTGCGGGCTATCATGATCGGCCTCGGCGCGGCGCTGGTGTCTCGGTTCGACTGGGTGCTGTGGGTGTTTGGCGCCTTCCTGCTGGCAACCGGCGTCAAGATCCTGGTGATGGGCGACAAGCCCACGAACCTCGAGGAAAGCGCGATCCTGCGCCTGATGCGGCGGCATTTCCGCATCACCGACCGGCTGCATGGGGAACGCTTCGTGGTCCGTCTGCCCGATCCGGCATCCGGGCGGATGGTCTCCTGGATGACGCCGCTGTTCCTGGCGCTGGTGCTGGTGGAATTCGCCGACCTGATCTTCGCGATCGACAGTGTGCCCGCCATCTTCGCCATCACCACCGACCCGTATATCGTCTACACCAGCAACATCTTCGCGATACTCGGCCTGCGGGCGCTGTATTTTGCCCTCGCCGCGATGGTGCACCGGTTTCACTATCTGAAGCCCGCCCTGGCTCTGGTTCTGATCTTCATCGCTGGAAAGATCTTCTGGAACCAGGTCTTCGGCAAGCTGGATCCGGCGATTTCGCTTTCGGTCACGCTTGCCTTGCTTGCTGGTGGGGTCGCTGTGTCCCTGCTCCGCACGCGGCGGGACCCACCCCCCACCGTTTCAACCGCCAACCAGGAGTCCGCATGATGACCACCCCATTCGACTGCCCCCGTTGTGGCACCGTCCTGACCATGAGCGATCGTCAGGGCATAGAGATCGATTACTGCCCGCAATGCCGCGGGGTTTGGCTGGATCGCGGCGAGCTGGACAAGATCCTGGAGCGTGCGGCGAGCATGTCTGGATCTGCCGCCGCCGGTGTTGCGTCCGGTGCGCCGCCAGGAAACATGCAGGCCGGTGGCTGGGCTCGCCCCGCTACGGACTACCAGCCGGCGCCAAACTACGCACCGGCGCCACCCTATCCGACAGCGGCCCCGTACGCCGGCAAGCGCGACCGGGATGATGACGATTGGGATAACGATCGGAAGTCATACGGGCAGCCGCGGGGCTATCAGGGCAAATCCCGCAAGAACTGGCTATCGGAACTGTTCGACTGACGATCCGATCCGGCCACGACGCACCCTCTCCCGCACGACGGGAGAGGGTATCATAGCCCGGATGTTACTTCAGGAACCGGTGGAAGAACGCCGCCGTCGGATCGTGCGACAGGTTCGACGCCTTGGTGGCATTGTCGATATACAGCGTCTCGATATAGCCGCCGGCCTTGCGGTAGTTGTGCGAAAACCGCAACGGCTCGTTCAATTCGACCGGCGATTCCGGATCGCGATAGTCATGTGTCTGATCCGGCTGGCCCTGGATCCACAAGGTCGGCGGGGTCAGCACCTTCTCGCCTTTTTCCAGGATCAACATCGGATTACCCTCCGACATCGCGGCCTCCGATCCCCAGTACATTTCCTGCCGCTCGGGGATGTTGCCGATCCAGGCTGGTGGCGTCGGCGTGTCGCGCAGCCGGCGCGCATGGCGATACCGGGAGATCGGGTTGATCACCGGCCATTGCATGACAATCGCCTGCACGGTCGCATCGACGGCGGGCGAGCCGGCCGGTAGCGGAATCGCCGCATAGCGAGGATCGTTCGGCCGCATCGCCGCCAGCATCCCGAGATGCCCGCCGCTGGAGGTGCCGGAATATCCCACCGCGTCCGCCCGCCCGCGATACTTCGCCGCATTCGCCTTCATCCAGCGAACCGCGAAATTGATGTCGGCCAAGGTGGTCGGGTAGCCGTCCGCGCCGTGGCGGAAATTGAGCGCCGCGACCACCAGCCCGCTCGCCGCCAGCACGCGGTCGCGTTCGTCGCAATCGGCCAGATCGCCGGAGCTCCAAGCTCCGCCATGCAGGTCGATCACCATCGGGAACGGTCCATCCCCGCTGGGCAGATACAGGCGTGCCATGATCGGCCTGTCGCCGTGGCGGATATATTCGACGTCCTGGGTCGTGAATGCGTATGCCATTGGGACTCTCCCTTCCGAACGCTGCTCTCCGGCAGCACGGTTTGAAGCAGCGGGTGACAAACCCACCTTGCATCGCCGTCGCCCGCCCACGATAGCGCAATCCTGATCGGGTGGCCAGGATGGACGCAGCGGTTCCCAGGGCAATCGGGTGAAGAAAAGAAAGCCCCAGGGCTCCGCCCCACACCCCGCGAGGGCTTCGCCCTTCGAACCCACCAGGGGCACGGCCCCTGGACCGCGATCGGTTGAGTCAGGGAAGAAAGGGGGCCGACACGGACGTTGATACGCCATGGTTGGCCCCCTTTCTCCTCTGACCCAATAAATGGCATCCAAGGCCCAGCCTTGGTGGGGGTCGAGGGGGCAACGCCCCTCGCGGGGTCCGGGGCGGAGCCCTGGGGCTTTGCTTGCGTCATCCGGAGGCCAAGGAGGAGGGTTGGCCAGCGCCCCGACCCCTGGCATTGTGTGGGCATCAAGGCAAGGAACATGGACATGGCAAAGGGTGGATGGGTGCGCGTCGCGTCGCGGGCCGATATCGAAGAAGGCAAAGTGCTCGGCCTGCGCGTCGGCGAGAAGGAGGTCGCTGTCTACCATCTGCCGGGTGGGGAATTCTGCGCCACCACGAATGTGTGCAGCCACGAATATGCGCTGCTGTCGGAAGGCTGGCTGGAAAATGGCTGCATCGAATGCCCGCTGCACGCGGCCCAGTTCGACATCCGCACCGGCAAAGCCCTGTCCGCGCCGGCCGATGAAGACCTGGTCGTCTACGAAACCAAACTGGAGGGCGACGACGTGATGGTAAAGTTGCCCGGATAGGTGACGGGGTATCCGCCGATGACGCTTCAGACCCCGGTCGACTGCGATGTCCATCCCACCGTTCCGGGACTGCGCGCGCTGCTGCCCTACATGGACGATCTGTGGCGGGAAACCGTGTTGCGCCGGGGCATCGATGATCTGACCACGATCAGCTATCCCTCGCTCAACCCGATCTCATCGCGGGAAGATTGGCGCGACGCGACCGGCAAGGCCGCGACCACCGCGGCCACGCTGGGTGCCCAGGCGCTGGACCCGTTCGGCACCGGCATCGCAATCCTGAACTGCCTGTATGGCGTGCAGGCGGTGTTCAGTGAGGACATGGGCGCCGCCTTCACCTCGGCGCTGAACCGCTGGATGGTCAAGGAATGGCTGGACGTCGACCCCAGGCTGCGCGCGTCGATCGTCGTGCCGATGCAGAGCGCGGAGCTGGCGGTCGAGGAAATCAACCGCTGCGCCCCCGATCGCCGCTTCGTGCAGGTGCTCTTACTGGCAAACGGCGAGGTCCCGCTTGGCCGGCGGCAGATGTGGCCGATCTATGCGGCGGCCGAACGCCATGGGTTGCCGGTGGGAATCCACGCTGGCAGCACCTACCGCCACCCCGTCACCCCTGTCGGTTGGCCCAGCTATTTCACCGAGGACTATGTCAACCAGGCCCCGGCCATGCAGTCCCAGCTCACCAGCCTGATCGCCGAGGGCGTGTTCGCGAAATTCCCGAACCTGACCGTGGTGATGATGGAGTCCGGTGTCACTTGGCTGCCGGCCTATCTCTGGCGGCTGACGAAGTTCTGGAAAGGCCTGCGCAGCGAGATCCCCTGGGTGTCCGACCCGCCCGGCTCGATCGTGCGCGACCGGGTGCGCCTGACCTTGCAGCCGTTTGACGGCCCGCCTGACGCCAGCGCCGTGATGCGCGTGATGGACCATATCGGCTCGGATGAGATCCTGTTGTTCTCGACCGATTATCCGCACTGGCAGTTCGAGGGCTTGGCGGCGATCCCCGAGGGACTGGATCCCAGCCTGGCGCAAAAGATCATGGCAGAAAACCCGCGATTGACCTACTCTAGGTTGAACCAAACGGCGCAAACCCAATTGGGACAACCCCAATCGGGCCAAACCCAAACGGGACCATCCCTGTCTCCGGCATAGGCCGTGGAGGAGACCGTGACATGAACGTCGACGTCCTGAACCGCTCCGGCATCCAGCCGGTCACCGCTTCCCGGCTCGCCATCGCCGATTGCGACATCCATCCGCGCCCCCTCGGGGCCGGCATCGGTGGGATCAGCAAGTCGCTGTACCCGTATCTGTCGCAACGCTGGCGCGACCACGTCGAAGCGTTCGGCATCAGCTACCGGCAGCAATGGGAAAAGGGGTCGGCCTATCCCAAAGGTCAGCCGCAAGCCTGCCGTCGCGATGCCTGGCCCGACGGCGGCATGCCCGGCAGCGACCTCAAGTTCATGGCCGAACAGCACCTCGATCCCAACAATGTGACCTTGGGCATTCTGAATCCGCTGACCAGCGGCCAGGGCGCGCAGAACCCGGACCTGTCCGCCGCCATCACCCATGCCACCAACGAGTGGCAGAAAGAGGAGTGGACATCCCGGGATTCCCGTCTGAAGGGCTCGGTCGTCATCCCCTATGAGGACGCACTGGCCTCGGTGAAGGAGATCGAGCTGCGGTCGGGCGATCCCAATTTCGCCCAGATCCTGCTGTTGTCGCGCACCGCCGAACCGCTGGGCCAACGCCGTTACTGGCCGATCTACCAAGCCGCGGTGGACGCCAACCTGCCGATCGGCATCCATGCTTTCGGCTATGGCGGCTGGCCGGTGACCGGCGGCGGCTGGTCCAGCTACTATATCGAAGAAATGGTCGGCCACTCCCAGGCCCAGCAGGCCCTGCTGATCAGCATGATCTTTGAGGGCGTGTTTGAGCGTTTCCCGACCCTGAAGGTGGTCCTGGTCGAAGCCGGCCTCGCCTGGGGCGCCGCGCTGATGTGGCGCATGGACCGGCAATGGGCGAAGCTGAAGCGCGAGACCCCGCATCTGAAGATGTTGCCCTCGGAATACATGAAGCGGAATGTCTGGTTCACCACCCAACCGATTGAGGAGCCGGAGCCGCGCCATCAACTGGCCGAAGCCATTGAGTGGATCGGTTGGCACCGGGTCCTGTTCGCCACCGACTACCCGCATTGGGATTATGACGACCCTGCCCATGCGTTGCCGATCCAGATGGACGACACGCAACGCCGGCAGGTTTTCCTGGAAAACGCAAAGGCGGTTTACGGCATCGTTTGACCGGTCTCGGTGCCCGCTTGCACCGAACCCGGACGGTAGTCGGATACGACCATGGTGATTCTCCGCATGACCCTGCCGCTGGTGGCGCTGGCATGGCTGCTCGTCGCGGTCGCCCCGGCGGATGCGCAAGGGCTGGGTGCGGGGACGGATCCGGCGACCGAGAGGTTCATCGACCAGCAGGAAGCGGTGGCGGCGGTCACGGCGGCCACCATTGGCGCGCCGGCCAGGGTGGACCTGATCAACCAGGCGACCTTGCGGTTAACCGGTACCTATCAATTCGTCCCGAGCGCGGTCGCCGAACAATATTTCCGGGCGATCGGCCGGCCGATTCCGGCTGGTATGGTCGGGCTCGTGCTGGAAGGCGGGCAGTCGGACTGGTTCGCAACCTTGCGCTACATCGATGAAGGCCACATCACGGAAAAATCAATCCGGGCCTGGTCGGTCGACGACATCATGGTCAGCCTGCGGGAGCATGTCGCACGCGAAAATGCGCGCACCAGTGGCGGTCCGCGGGTCGCGCGGGAGGTCAGCCTTTGGCTGGTGCCGCCGACCTATCTACCCGAATTCAATATCCTGACCTGGGCAGCCTCGATCCCGCCGCTGGATGCGCAGCGCGAACGGGATACCGAAGCCGTGCACAACGTCGTAGTCTTCGGCCGGGATGGCTATTTCCATCTGGAAGCCGTGGCCGCCGCCGGCGTGATCCGCGAACGCCAGTTCCAGGTCCTGACCCTGATGCGGGGTCTGGTCTTCGTGGACGGCCGCCGATATCAGGATTTCGTGCCGGCGACCGATCCCGTGCTGACGCAGGGGTTGCAGCGGGTCCTGGACCTGTCGGTCCTGCGCAAGTCGTCGATTCTCGACTGGGGGTGGGACACCGACAACCTCATCATCCTGACCCTGGGCGGGATCACCGTTCTCGGCGCCGCATTGCTGGCGATCGCCCGGGTTGTCGTGGTTGCCTGGCGGCAGCGGCGGTAGTCTTTCCCGGGCGACATGGGGCGCCCACACGTCCCGTGACAGATGTCCAGCAGGATTCGCTGCGCCGTCACGCAACCGGTGACCCGGCACCCTGGCCTTTGATGAACCGATCGGTCGCGTCCCGCTCCGGCACGCTCTGCTGGCTGCCGGCCCGGGTGCAGCATAACGCGGCGGCGGCCGAGGCCCGTTCGAGCGAGGCCGCCAGGGCCAAGTCCCGATCCAACCCGGCCGCGAGGACGCCAACAAAACAATCCCCCGCCGCCGTGGTGTCGACGACCGCGACTTTACTGGCCGGCAGACGCAGCATGCCGGCCTCGGTCGCCGCCTCCAACCCATCGCCACCCAAGGTGCGGACGATATCCACGCCGAGGACCGAATGCAGGGCGGGCGCGCTGTCCGAACAACCCAGGAATGTGGCCAGCCAGGCTGATTCGGTCTCGTTGACCACCAGTAGGTCCAACGCGCGCAGGGTTTCCAGGGGCAAGGCGGCGGCGGGCGCCAGGTTGAGGATGATGCGCCCGACCCGCCCCTTTGCCCGCGCGATCAGGGCGGCGGTTTCGCCCGGGTCCACCTCCATCTGCAATACCAAGGTCGTGGCCGGGGTCAGCAGCGCATCCTCCACCTGAGCCGACCGGACCAGGAGATTGGCGCCAGAGCCGACCGCAATGGCGTTGTTGCCCTGGGGATCGACAGCGATGGTCGCACAACCGGTGCCAGCGGAGGTGCGGGCAACCCGGGTCAGGTCGGTGCCGGCCTGTTTCAATAATACAAGGGCCGGGTCAGCCAGGGCGTCGCGCCCGACGGCGCCCACCATCACGACCGGTGCACTGTCCCTGGCCGCTGCCACCGCCTGGTTCGCCCCCTTGCCGCCGGGTTGCATGCTCGCCTCCGGGCACAGGACGGTTTCGCCGGGTTGGGGAATGTGAGGAACGGCAAACACCAAGTCGATGTTGATGGATCCGAAAACGATGATCACGGGCGGGACCTCTCCGACGGGACGGAATCATACAAGGTATCCTTCACCCCATCCGGTTCCGGCACGAACACCTGTATCACGCGGATGCCGACGGGTGCAGGAGGTAACGTCCCTGTACGAGGTTCCGAAGGGTGCACACATCGAGACCCCACATGTCGGCATACTCCCTCTGCGACGGACCGTGATGCGCGTGCATGTCCCCCATGATGGTTCCTGGCTTCAGGTTCGGCCGGCGGCGGTGCCCCCTGAAGATATATCCCGGCCAGATCGAGCGCTAGCCGATCGGTCTCGGCCCCACATGACCCCGTGCAAACCGCCGACCCGTGCGCCGCCAAAGGCGCGACCGCTTCAGATCCGGCCGACATCCGCATCACGGCGAGCTTACGCGTCGCCGGACCAGTAGCAGCAGGATCAAGGGAGGTACAACGGTCAACATCATAAGGCGGAAGTCATTGTTATATGCGATATTTTTAGCCTGATACGTGACCATCTGGTCCAGACTCACCGCGCCGCGGGTGGTCATCGGGTCCAGAATAAGCGATGCGACGTCAAGGTTCGGCAGGGCCCGCCGGAACGGCGTGATTCCCGCGGCGATGTCGGCATGTGTGACCTGGGTGTTCCGAGCCAGCGTAAAGGTGGTTATCGAAATTCCGGCGGCGGAACCGATGGTGCGGGCCAGCGACTGCACGGACACCGCTTCGGCGCGCAGATGCATTGGCATGGTGCTGAAGGCCATGACGATCATCGGGTTCAGGACCAGCCCCATCGCGAAGCCCTGCACCAGCAACACCAACATCATATGGTTCTGGTCAACAGCCGGGGTCCATGTGCTGATAACCAGCATCGTCCAACCCATCCCGAGCAACCCGCTTGCCATCACCACGCGCGGATCGATGCTCACTGTCAGCCGGCTCGCGACAAACATGGCCACCATAGTACCAAGGCCACGCGGAGCCATGGCAATGCCGGAGTCCAGCACAGGATAGCCGGCCAACTGCTGCAGAAACGGCACCAGCAATGCCGCGGTCGCGAGCATCGTTGACGACACGCAGGCGATCATGACAAGGCCCACCAGGAAATTGCGGTTCCTGAACAGAGCCGGTGTCAAAAACGGCGTGTCCGCGGTCAGCATGTGGACGACAAAGAGATAAAGGCATAATCCGCTGATGGTCGCCGCCGCTACAATCTCGGTGGAAGCGAACCAGTCCAGCTTCTGCCCTCGATCCAGAACAAACTGGAGCGATCCGACCGCCAGCCCCAGCATCGAGAAACCATACCAATTGAAGCGCAGCGTCGGTTCCGGCGTAGCCCTGGGCAAGAAAAGCGCAAGTCCCAGTAGCGCCAGAATACCCGGTCCGGCGGACACATAAAACACGAGACGCCAGTGAAAGGCGTCCGTCAGATAACCGCCAATCACCGGGCCCATGGCCGGCCCCATCAGGATTCCGACCGCGAAGATCGCCATGGCCTGGGCGCGTTGCGCAACAGGATAGATGTCGAGCATCGTGGCCTGGCACAAGGGACCCAGCGCGGCGCCGAACATGCCCTGAATAATTCGGCAGAGGATCAACTGCTCCAGGCTTTGCGACAGTCCGCTCATGGCCGACATGCATACGAACCCGCCCAGGCAGACCAGGAAAACCTGCTTGCGTCCGAATCGCGTCGCCATCCATCCGACCGGCGCGGTCATGATCGCGTTGGCAATGACGGAGGAGGTCAGCACCCAGGAAACCTCCTCGGCGCTGGCCGACAGGCTGCCCTGAATGAATGGCAGCGCGACGATGGCAATTGTTGAATCGAGGGTCTGGATGAATATCGCCATCAAGACGAATACGGTGATGAGCTTGCGATGACGAACGATCCCCTGATCAGACATCGTCGGTCAGCGTTTCACTGGGTGCGCATGATGTTGAAACGTCCATTCCGGATTAGCAGCACAAAGCGGTCCCGTCACTCGCCTTATCGCCTGATTCTTGACACTTGCTGCACAGAAATTCGTTTCAATTGAGAAGCTGCGGTGCAATAGTCGGTATCGTGTAATTGCCTGAAAACCCAATCGGTTCTCGCAGTCTGCACCCGAAGATGCGGGAATGCCCGGCCGGACGCGAATCGGCGGATCATCCTGATCTACCCGCACGATCCAGGGAGGAATCCCCGTCGATCTTCTGGTCCTTGATCAACCTACCCGCCTTCATGATCCCGCAAATCTTTTTCGGTTCTGACAGTGCCGGCCAAACGGACATGAACCGCCGCGGATCGTATGTCCGCAAATTGCGTACTCATCAAGCCTCCTGCCCCAGAGCCCCCATCAACTCTGTCCATTCTCGCCGGTTCAGGCCGCTGGACGGCTGATCCACCGCCTCCCCTCCCAGCATCCGCTTCACCACGGCGAGCATCGGCGCCGACAGGGTCACCGCGCCCAGACGGTAGTCGCGGAACGCCGCACAGGCTTGCGGCACCCAGGCCTCGACCGTGTTCAGCATGGCCTCGGCGTAGACGCGGATTTCGTATTGCGCGTGGGCGTCGGCGCGCAGCGAGAGGAAGTGGAACAGGTTATGGAGGTCGGTTTTCCAATACCATTGCGTGTAGGTGTTGAGCGTCAGGTTCATCCGCGCCAATTCCCGCGCCAGCCCCTGCCGGGACGGATCGACCGGCGCCCCGGACGCGTCCTCATTCAGCATCGCGGCATAGTGGTCGTAGCAGCGGGCGGCATCGTCACGCAGCATGTCCAGGACCTCGGCGGCTTCGGCGCCTTCCAGCACGGCGCCGCGGCCCTGGCGGTTGGTAACGGCCTGCGCCGCGAGCTGCTCGGGCGCCGGAATGTAGAACTCCCGATCCAGGATGGAGTAGCGCGCGGAGTATTCGTTCACATTGGCGGTGCGGTGGCGGATCCATTGGCGGGCGACGAAAATCGGCAGTTTGACGTGGTATTTGACCTCGCACATCTCAAAGGGTGTGGAGTGGCGGTGGCGCATCAGATAGCGGATCAGCCCTGCATCCTCCGACACACGGCGGGTGCCACGGCCGTAGGAGACGCGGGCGGCCTGCACGATGGCGGCATCATCGCCCATGTAATCGATCACACGGATGAAACCGTGATCCAGGATGGGGATGGCCTGGTACAGCATGGCTTCCAGAGCCGGGACGGTGGGACGGGCCGTCGCGGCGGACTGGGCGCGCTGAGCGGCGATCTCGGCTTCTTGCTCGGGCGAGAGGGGCATGGAGACGACATATCACCTCTTTCCCCCGGGCAACACCGCTCCGTGGCCGGCTTCGTTTCCGGGTTTCAAGGTTTTCCTTCCGGGTCGTCTGCCTGGGCGGTCCGCCTGGGCGGTCCCCCTGGGCGGTCCGCTCGGGCAGCCCTCTTGGTTGCTTGCCGCTGGGTGCTCTCCTCTGAGCGCTCCTGGGCACTCCCATCGCCTATCCGATCGTTCCTGACCGTTAGGAGCGATCCCCTGGAGGCCGGATCGGCGGTTTTCAGCGCGTTTCCCGCAATTGTGATGCCCCGTCCGGAAACCCCTTTCATCCGAGGCCAAGCGCGCCTATATGATGATTCGTCAGCTTGCTGACTATGGTGATAAACGGTGGTTGGAATAAGCGTTGTGGACCCGGGGGCAGTGCCCGGCGCCTCCACCATTTTCCTCCCGGAAGCGGGCGGGGCTATGGGGGCGACACAGGCTCGACACGCGTGGTAAAGACCCATCTTTTGCCCGGCATGATACCGCCGTTATCGGGTCAATTCTCAAGTGCCAATGATAATGAGGCGCTCGCTGTCGCTGCATAAGCGATAAGCGCGGTTCGGGGGGCACCGGGCAACAGAAGCCCCCCACTCTTTCCCATCCCATACGTGACGCCGGACACGCCCGGGTCTATTGTAGTACGGGTCATCATGTGCAACGGCCGGAGGCCTGACATGGCCTCGTCCAACACGAATCTGTTTGGGACCTTCCTCGATACGCTGGCCAAACACCCTATGCCGGAGATCAAAGCCGCGGCCGTTCCGATGCCGATCGATGAGGTTCTTAAGGTGCTTCGGGCCACCGCCGACCCGGTCCCGCTTAAGGGTTTGATGGCGGCCGCGAACAACTCCGCTGACATGCTGCTGGGAACGCTCGACGTGTTGGAGGGCCGTGGCATGATCCGACGCATAGACGGCGGATTGATCGGCCTTACGACCGAGGGGCGTGAAGTTGCCGAACTGATCGCCTCCTGATCTTCGTGACGAATTGGCCCGCGAACCGTGACTGATCGAATTGCCTCCGTAGTCTGGCTGTCGATTGTTCCGTTGGCCATCCTTACCGGCATTGGTGGAATGTACTGGTTGGCGTCCGGCGGCGCTCTTCAGGCCGTGCTCCTGACCGTGGTTTCTACCATCTCGGCGGTCGCCGCCTATACCGCGCGCGCTCGGCGTCTGATCGGTACCACCAGCAAGTCCGGTATTGGCCACATTGAGTGGTGGCGTGTGGTCCGAACGCTGTCGGTGATTCTTTTCGCGTTGATTTTCGTCGTGTCAGTCATCGTCTATATTCAAGATCTCGATACGAACCCCGGACGTTGACACAGCTCATCCTGGTTGGGGTCTTTTCGGGCGCCGTCGGGTTCGCGGAATTGCTGTCCCGTTACCGCGACGATCCAAAACGCCTCTTGGCCGCTGATCCGACCGTCATTTACGTGACGGTCAACCTCATCACGGGGGTTGCCGCGTTGGCTCTGGTCAAGGAATTTGAGGTCTTCGGTGATGCGGGAACGCCGAAGCCACACCGCTTGGTCTATGAGGCGCTGTTGGCGAGCTTCGGGGCGATTGCGTTCTTTCGGACCTCATTCTTCACCGCGCGCATTGGCAACACGGACATTGGGATCGGGCCCTCGACCCTGCTGAAATCGCTGTTGGACGCCTCTGACCTGATGGTTGATCGTGAACAGGCTTTGGGCCGCGCGGATCATGTCCGCGAGGTGATGCGGGACGTCGACTTCGACAAGGCAAAGGTGGCACTGCCGGTATTGTGTTTCTCGTTGGTCCAGGGCGTGACCGAAGAGCATCAGAAACTGGTCGGGGAGCAGGTCAAGAAGCTGGTCGACAACACATCCATAGAGCCGTCCTCGAAGGCCACAATCCTTGGCGTTTACCTGATCCGTCAGGTTGGTGCCCCTGTGCTGGAACGCGCCGTGACCGTGCTGGGAGATCGGATCCGATAGCGTGACGCGGTGCCCAATATCGCCCCCTACTCCACCGTCACCGACTTCGCCAGGTTCCGCGGCTGGTCCACATCCGTGCCCTTCAGCACCGCCACATGGTAGGCCAACACCTGCACCGGGATCGCGTAAAGAATCGGCGCCACGAAGGGATCGACCGTGGGCAGCACCACCGTCTCCACGGCGATGCCTTTCAGCTTGGCAGCACCCGCCGCGTCGGAGAACACGATCACCTGCCCCCCGCGCGCGGCGGCTTCCTGCAGGTTGGAGGCGGTCTTCTCGAACAGCGGCCCGGATGGCGCGATGGCAATCACCGGCACCGCTGGGTCGATCAGCGCGATCGGGCCGTGTTTCATCTCGCCGGCCGCATAGCCCTCGGCATGGATATAACTGATTTCCTTCAGCTTTAGCGCCCCCTCCAGAGCGATCGGGTAGCAATTGCCGCGGCCCAGGAACAGCACGTCGCGCGCCCGCGCCACGCGCTGGGCCAGATCCTGGATCGCCGCGTCGTTATCCAACACCTCGGCCGCGCGTTCCGGCACTTCCAGCAGAGCGGTGGTCATCGCGGCTTCCTGGGCGGCGGTAATCGCCCCCCTCGCCCGTCCGGCCGCCAAGGCCAGGCAGGCCAGCACGGATAATTGCGCGGTGAAGGCCTTGGTGCTGGCAACCCCGATTTCCGGCCCGGCGACGGTTTCCAGCACGGCATCCGACTCCCGCGCCATGCTGCTTTCCGGCACGTTCAGGATCGACAGCACGGTCTGTCCCTGCTCGCGCATGTAACGCAGTGCGGCGAGCGTGTCCGCCGTCTCCCCGGACTGCGACACCAGCAGGCCCAGGCCACCGGCCGGCATGGGAGGCGTGCGGTAGCGGAACTCGCTGGCGACGTCGCCGTCGGTGGGGATGCGGGCCATCGCCTCGAACCACCATCGGCCCACCAGGCCGGCGTAAAAGGCGCTGCCACAGGCGCTCATGGTGATGCGCGGCAGGGTGGCGAAGTCGAACGGCATCTCCGGCAGCATCACAGCACGGGTGGACGGATTGACCATCCGGTGCAAGGTGTCGCCGATCACGGCGGGATGCTCGTGCAACTCCTTTTCCATGAAATAACGGTAGTTGCCCTTGCCGATGGCGGCCCCGGTCAGCCGGGTCAGCTTGACCTCGCGCTGGATCTCGTGGCCTTCCATGTTGAAGAAGCGCGCGCCGCTGCGGGTGACGACGGTCCAGTCGCCATCCCGCAGATAGGCGATGCGTCGGGTCAGCGGCGCCAGGGCCAGAGCGTCGGAGCCGACGAACATCTCATCGTCGCCGAAGCCCACGGCCAGGGGCGCGCCGTGCTGGGCGCCGACGATCAATTCGTCCTCGCCGGCGAAGATCATGGCCAGGGCATAGGCGCCGTGCAGGCGACGGAAGGCGGCACCGGCGGCCTCGATCGGCTGCATGCCGCGTTGCAGATTCAGATCCACCAATTGGGCGACGGTCTCGGTATCGGTCTCGGTGCTGAACACCTGCCCGGCCGCTTCCAGTTCGGCGCGCAGTTCGGCATGATTCTCGATGATGCCGTTATGCACCAGCGAGACCCGGGTCGTGCCGTGCGGATGCGCGTTGTTGACGGTGGGCGCGCCATGGGTGGCCCAGCGGGTGTGGCCAATGCCGATTGTGCCGCGCAGCGGAGTCCGTTCCAGCGCCGCGGACAGATTGCCCAACTTGCCCTCGGCCCGCCTGCGATCAATCTGCCCGTCTACCAGGGTGGCGATGCCGGCGCTGTCATAGCCGCGGTATTCCAACCGGCGCAGCGCCTCCAGCAGCAAGGGGGCCGCCTCACGCGAGCCGATGACTCCGACGATGCCGCACATTCAGTGATTGTCCCCCTGGCGGTTCTTGTGCCCCTGGCAGTTCTCGTCCCCTGGGCGATTCATGTCCCCTGGGCAGCTTTTCTTCCCATGGGCCGCGTGGAATTCGGCCGCCCAGCCGAGTTTCTGCACCTGCCGCCCGCGCGCCAGAGCCAGCGCGTCCGGCGCCACATCCGACGTGATCACGCTGCCGGCCGCCACCATCGCACCATCCCCCACCGACACCGGCGCCACCAACGCGACATCCGAGCCAATGAACGCATGCGCCCCGATCGTGGTACGGTGCTTGGCGTAGCCGTCATAGTTGCAGGTGATGGTGCCGGCCCCGATATTCGTGGCCTCGCCCACCGAGGCATCCCCGATATAGGTCAGGTGACTGGCCTTCACGCCCCGAGCAAGGGTCGCGGCCTTCAGCTCCACGAAATTGCCGACATGGACATCCTCGTCCAGCACGGTGCCGGGGCGCAGGCGAGCGAAGGGGCCGATGATGCAGCCGGAGCCGACCTCGCAACCTTCCAGATGGCTGAAGGCACGGATCCGCACGTTGTCGGCGATCGTCACGCCGGGTCCGAATACGACATTGGGCTCGATCGTCACGTCGGTACCGAAGCACGTGTCCATGCTGAGAAAGACCGAGGCGGGGTCGGTCAGGGTCACACCCGCATCCATCGCCGCATCGCGCAGCCAGGACTGCATCACGGCCTCCGCCACCGCCAATTCGGAACGGGAATTGACGCCGGCGAGTTCCTCGGCTGGGGCTTCCACCACGCCGACGCGCATACCGTCCTGTCGAGCGAGAGCCACGACATCCGTCAGGTAATACTCACTCTTTGCATTGTCGTTGCGGACAGCGCGCAGCCAGCGCCCCATCGCAGCGGCGGGCGCGCACAGCACGCCGGCGTTGCAGAGCGGGATCGCGCGTTCCGCCTCGGTCGCATCGGCCCATTCGACAATCCGGTCGACGTCGCCATCCGACGCCACCACCCGCCCGTAACGCGCGGGATCGTTCGGCCGGAACGCCAGCAGACCCAGGCCGAGATCGCCTCTGGTATCCCCGCGTGCTCGCCGCTCCAGCAGGTTGCGCAGGGTCCGCGGTTGGATCAGCGGGTTGTCGGCATAGAGCACGGCGACCTCGCCGTCGCCAAAATGATCAACGGCCTGCAAGGCGGCATGCGCCGTGCCCAGCCGTTCGTGCTGAACGACGCAGCGATGAGGGGCGGCTTCGCGCTGCACCGGTTCCATACCGGGGCCGAGCACGACGACGATGCGATCGAAGACGGATTCGCAGCTCTGGAGGAGATGGCGCAGCATGGAGCGGCCGGCGATCGGATGCAGCGTCTTGGGCACCGCGGATTTCATCCGTGTCCCGAGTCCGGCGGCCAGAATGATCGCGGTTGCGTGCATGCCGTTCCCCTGCTTCGCTATGCGCTCTCGGGTAGCCGTCCGGGCCGGCCTATGTCAAAGCCCGCGGCTACGACATAGGTTCAATTCACATTTCGGAGTGCAACATCGTGGCGCGGACCCTGCTGCTAGACCTTGATGGGACGTTGGTCGACACCGTCCCCGATTTGGCCGCGGCGTTGAACCGGTTGATGGCGTCCCGCGATCTGCCCCCATTCGGTTACGCGGAGACGGCCGGAATGGTCGGCGACGGGGTTGCGCGCCTGGTTGAAAAGGCGTTCGCGGCCCGGGGACGCACGCCGGACGCGACCGCGATCGCGGTGTTCTCGGCCGATTACGCGACCCATGCGGCGGTCGAAAGCCGGTTGTATCCCGGTGTCGAGACCACCTTGATGAGCCTGACGGACGAAGGCTGGCGCCTGGCGGTGTGTACCAACAAACCCGAGGGCGCGGCGCGCTCGCTGCTGGAGGCGCTGGGCCTGGCGCGCTTCATGGCCGCGGTGGGCGGCGGCGACAGTTTCCCGGTCCGCAAACCGGATCCGGCGCATATGACGGCGACCCTGCTGGCGGCGGGCGGGGTGGCCGAACGCGCGGTGATGGCCGGAGATCATGCGAACGACGTGGTCGCGGCGCGCGGAGCGGGACTGCCCTGTATTTTCGCCGCCTGGGGCTACGGGCCAGAGTCCATGGCCGAAGGCGCGGCGGCCGTGGCGCGGAACGTGGTCGAGATGGCGGAGATTGCGCGACGGTTGGTGCCGTAGTGAGAAAGGCGGGGCTTCCGCCCCGGACCCCGACCAGGGGCTTTGCCCCTGGACCCCACCAAGGGCGACGGCCCTTGGAACCGGAACATTGTCGTTTGAATCCCTGGGGCCTACACGGACGGTGATAGGTCCGTGTAGGCCCCAGGGATTCAAACGACAAAAGAATCGCATTCCAAAGGCCGTGGCCTTTGGCGGGTCCAGGGCAGAGCCCCGGCGGGGGCCGGGGGGGGGGCCCGC
>Ga0082335_1001662_pt1 | contig 45463 bp, 22 predicted proteins | sample Subgrocontami58m_FD_72375 | JGI IMG/M metagenome (GOLD analysis project Ga0082335, IMG submission 72375) | Subsurface groundwater microbial communities from S. Glens Falls, New York, USA - GMW37 contaminated, 5.8 m (SPADES assembly) (version 2) ...
CTTTGGGTAAGACTTCCTTAGGTGATACCACTGTAGCCGGGTCTTTGACAGTGGATGGAACATTAGCCATTGAAAATGGCTCTGAGATTAATGTGATGGGTACTTTGTACCTGCAAAAATCTGCTTTGTCTGAGAATATAGATATGTTTAATGGCCTGGTGACTATTGATAAAACAGGCAAACTAATAGCCCAGGAAATTGTGGCCAAGACTGTTGTTACTGATAAACTAACTATTTCCACTCCGGTAGTTGCAGGGGCCTCTGCTGCCTCCATTGGCTCAGCTACTATCCCGGCCGGATCTATAGATATACCTATTAATACCACTGCCATTAAAGCAGGTTCCAAGGTCTTCTTAACGACTACTACCCCAACAGGCGGTCAGATGCCCTTTATCTCCTATCAGGAAGAGAGTCTAGGCTTCATAGTGGCCTTAGAAAGGATATATTCAGAGGATATTAGGGTTAATTGGTGGATAATAGACACTAACTAATTTTAGATTCAAAGCATGACTAAAGTCATTTATTACACAACAGCGTTAAAAGAGAGCCCGGCATTGCAATTTATAAGATCATTATCGCTTCAACAAGAAAAGAAAGTAAAACGTGTTTTAATGTACATCGAGAGGTATGGACTTACCACTGCAATACGTCACATAAAAAAATTAACTGGAACTCCTATATGGGAAATCAGAATTTTAGGACAGGATAGCATCAGAGTTTTATATGCGATAGAAGACCAGGACGCGATAATAATACTTCATGGTTTTATCAAAAAAGCACAAAAAACCCCTTCAAAAGAACTGGAAACCGCATTAAAACGCTTGGAAGATTGGCAAAATCGTGTAATTGATACTTGAAAATTGATATTATATATGATATCATAAATTTATGAAAATGAGAAAATATAAAGGGCAATATGTCTATACTTTTGAAGACGATCTTAAAGAAAGACTCAGGGATCCAGCCTTCAAAAAAGAATGGGACAGTTCTGAAGTTGAGTTTCAACTTGGTTGCAAACTCATTGAAACCCGTCTTAAAAAGAACCTCTCTCAAAGAGAACTGGCCAAAAAAGTCGGCACTTCCCAATCACAAATTGCCAGGATTGAAGGTATGAACGCAAACCCTTCCCTCTCTCTCCTTAAAAGAATTTCTGCTGCCTTAGGCAGCAAACTCCAAATCTCATTTTAAGTACTCTTAATCTTTATCTTCGTCAATTTATCTCCTGCTAACGCTACGTTTAAGAGCGAAGCTCGCAAGAGAGGTTATCGTCTCGATACACTTCTCTTGTATAAGTCAAGATTTTCCAATGCCAGGCCGGTCCCTAAGGCTACACAGAGCAAGGGATTTTCTGCCAGGGCGGCCGGGACTCCCAGGGATTCTGTTAAAGATTTATCCAAATTCCTTAGCAGCGAGGTTCCACCACTCATAACAATTCCTTTATCAATAATGTCTGAGGCCAACTCCGGCGGCACCTGTTCCAGTACTCCTTTGGCAGCAGCAATAATCTTCCTGACTATATCAGAAATAGCTTCCGTTACCTCTTCAGAGGTAATTTCCACTGTTTTTGGAAGCCCGGTAAAAGCATCCCGCCCTCTGACTTCCATTTTCTGTACTTCAGAAGGTTTAAGGGGAATAGCAGAACCAATCTTAATCTTAACTTCCTCTGCCATTCTTTCCCCAATGATTAAATTATGCTTTTTGCGGACAAAATTTTGGATAGCCTCATCCACTTTGTTGCCTCCTACCCGGACGGATGAATGTACCACCACTCCACCCAAACATACTACCGCTGCCTCTGTCGTGCCTCCGCCAATATCTACAATCATATTACCGGAAGGATTGGCAATCGGGATTTTAGCACCAATTGCAGCTGCCAGGGGCTCATCAATTAAAAAAGCGGTTCTGGCTCCGGCAGATAAAGTCGCATCCAAGATGGCCCTTTTTTCTACGGAAGTGACTCCGGCAGGAGCACAAACCATCACTTCCGGCTTAAATAAGCGGCTGCTGCCGCAGACTTTGTCCAGGAAATAACGAATCATAGCCTCGGTGATAACATAGTCGGCAATCACCCCGTCCCGCATAGGCCGGGAGGCAGTAATATTGCCCGGAGTTCTACCAAGCATTTCCTTGGCTTCATTGCCAACAGCCAAAACCCGGTGATCATCAGTAGTCACAGCAACTACTGTTGGTTCATTTAAAACTATGCCGGAACCGGCCAGATAAACCAGGGAGTTTGCAGTCCCCAGGTCTATACCGACTCTTTTAGAAAAATTAAACATGGATTGGTTGTGATTTTAACAGACAAGTTAACCCGATCACAAGATATACTAAGTACGTCAAAGGCAATCAGGGGGTACTTATTTAAGATTGATTCCGTATAAGTTAGGTTCTGAAGCCGTGGGGGTTGGGAAAGAGCTGATTATCACCAGCCGGGAGGCATCCAGCCAGGGAAAAACAAAATCATCCTGGAAACTACCGGCATAAATAATGGCTTTATTGGTGCCGTCAAAATCTACCACTGAGATAGTCTTTTCCTCCACCAAAATAATGTGGGTAGAATTAGGTAGCCACATGTGGACCCGGGCCACCGGCAGACCATAATCTTTTTTCTGCTCCAAATCATAAACCCTGGCTTCCTCTGTTTTGTCTGAAAACTGAGGACTGACTTCTGACGACTTTATAACCATGAATTTAGTTTCATCCGGTGACCAGCTAAGAGAAGCTGAAGAAGAAGCAATCTCCCGCATCTTAATATCCTGGATAGCTAAAACCCGGGAAGTTTCTTTATCTTTTCTATCCTCTTCCCATGAAGCTAAAGTCGGTTCTAAAATCGGGGTAATATCCCGGGGATCATTATTTAACCTGTCTGCTTCCAGCAGATAATTGTTGTTTCCCACAGTTGCTATCACCTGTTTGGAATCAGCTGACCAACGAAGTTTAGCCTGCGAAAAATCAGCAGTAGTATTAGAAACAATCTGATGAGGCTCAGCAGACCTGGCAAAAGCAATTGGCTGATTTCTTACCTGAGTCCAAACCCAGACTCCGGCTTTTTTACCGGCTGAGGGCGGAACTATAAAAGCCAAGCTGGCTCCGTCTGAACTTAAAACCGGGTTTTTAACCCCGTTAAAACTTAAAGGATAAATAGTTGGAATAGCCGGGAAAAGAGTCACTTTAAGCTCGGTAACTAATCCTTCCCTGACATTAACTTGTTTTTCCCAGGGAATAAATCCCTCCTTAATCACTTTGACTGAATAACCTTTGGGAGACAGTGAAGAAATAGTAGCATTAGTGGCAGTAGTTAAGTGCCCGTCAATAAAAACAGAGGCGGAATCAGGCTCGGAAGCAATGGTAATAATGCCTGTTCCCACAATCCTTTTTTCAGTGGGAGAAAAAGTATAACCCTTAGCCAAAAATATTGCCACAGCTCCGATAGCAGCAATGGCCACCAGAGTGATAAGGGTTATCATAAATCGTTTAGACATTCTCATATTCTAGTATTCTAGCATGAATATCAGCTGCTAGCCAGCTTTGCTCTTATCACTAACCTATTTAAAAGGGTCCCCGGCGGATCACAGGTTTGTAAAGTTAAAACCGGAGCATCATATTTATTGGTTAAATATGACACATCAGCCGGATTTACAATGGCTTTATCATAAACTATATAGTCATACCGTCTGTTTTTATAGAAAATAATCACCTTGTCCCCCGGCTCCAGCTCCCTTAACAGATAAAAGATTGCATTAAAGCGGACTATATTCCAGGGGGCATCAGTAGAATGCGAAAATAAGTATAGATTTCCCGGCTGGCCCGGAGGGGTGGATCCTAAAGCCTCAGCTACTCCCTGCTGCAATGCAGTTAAATATTCCCTTTCATTGCCCGGATTAACAGCCGGCACTACTTTAGCATTGGCATTGATCTTTTCAATCACTATACCGTATTCAGTGGAAAGCGGAATAATACTGCTACCTCCGGAACTGCTGACATCCCCAAAATTAATAGGCTGGCCTTCTTCCGGAGCCGGAGCCTGAGCACTGGCTTCTCCGGAAGTAATCACCCTGGGCACAGTTCTTTTTACCCCTAACAGCTGATCCAAGCGGTAGTTAAACTCTGTCTGAACCAGCGGTCCCAGCATAAAAACAAAACCGATCAAGCCGGCAAAAAAAACCAGATAGCCAATAAACCTTATTGCAAAGATGAATTTAAATCTTTTAGACATTGGCTCAGCGGCCCTGGAGGGAATCGAACCCCCTGCATCAGACTTAGGACGTCCGCGTTCTATCCGGTGAACTACAGGGCCAAATATATATAATTTTACCATTAAAGAAGGTATAATACGATCACGGGACGTAGGTCATCGGTAGACCGCTCGCTTCGGGTGCGAGAGGAAGGCGAGTTCAATTCTCCCCGTCCCGACAACTATAAGATATATACTAGCCTTAAAAATACCTCTTGACATTCGGGTTTAATTCGTACCATACTAAGTATATGGTAAAGGAACTTATTTGCGAAAATCCGGCTTGTAGAAAAAAGTTTAGAAGGGTGATAAGTGCCATATCTTTTAGGAATTTCTGTTCCCAAACTTGCTATGGTACCCAGCTTTCTCTACGGAACAAAACTACCCATAAAAGTTTTAAATATTGCAAATATTGCGGAAGCCGAGTTCTGGGACAATATAATTACTGCTCTATTAAATGCTGGGGTCTAGCACATAAAACATCAAAAAAAGAAATAGTCAGCAGACTTCGAAACCTAGCACAAAAATTAGGTAGGTCTCCCGCAAGAAGGGAATGTAATTTCTATACTACCTGTATAAGATGGTTTAGTTCTTGGAATAAAGCATTAATAGCTGCCGGCCTTACCCCTCATCGCTCCCTAAACCAACGCATGTATAAACGGCGTAAATGCATTGCTAAAGATGGCCATATTTGCAATTCAGTTTCAGAATTAATCATTGATAATTGGCTTTACAAGAACAATATCAGCCACCAGAAAGAAACCCCCTATCCTCAAGGCAAATTTACAGCAGACTGGTCTTTATCCAATAACGTTTTTGTAGAATACTTTGGTTTAGCAAAAGACTCTCGGCGCTATGACGAAGAAATTAAAAAGAAACAACAGGTATGCAAAAATTCTGAGGTTACTCTAATAGAGATTTACTCAAAAGATCTTTTTCCAAAAAATAGACTTGAAGAACTTCTCACTTTCCGAACCTAGTTTTAGATTCGAAGAATCGCAAGCTTTGCTTATTCCCCAAACCAGAGGTTAATTTCTTTTGCTGCTTCTTCAGGAGAACCTGAGGCATGGATTAAGTTCCAAACAGGCCTTTCCTCACGATTAGCATCTAAAATATTATCTGTTCCTAAGTCTCCCCTGATAGTGCCTTTTTCAGCAGTTGCAGGGTCTGTAAAACCGGTAGTTTTACGGGCCAGGGCCACTGCATCCTCCCCTTCTAAAACCATGACTACAATCGGTCCGGAGGTAATAAATTTTCGAAGCCAAGTGACTACTTTCCTGCCCTGATCTTCCGCACTGGCAACCTGCTGACCGGCAGCAATGGTTTTTTCTCCGATAGAACGAAGGTAATCAGGCTCCATTGGATAGTGTTTCTCCACTATCTCTAAAGGTGCCATCATGTCTTTTCTTTTAACAACCTTAAGACCAACAGCCTCATACCTTCTGATTATTTCATCAGTAAAGCCACCTTTGACCCCATCGGGCTTGATAATAATGAGTGTTTGCTGAAGCATATTCAAAATATTATATCCTAACTGAATAACATATGCTATACCCTAGACTTACTTTATCTCCACATCCTCTACTTCCGCACTCCCGTCCTCAAACACTGATACTACTCCGAACCTGGGGGTCTGGGGATTTCTTTCCCTGGTGACGGCCCCGACAGTAAACATGGAAAGCCCGGTTTTAGGCTCCGAATATTCAGAAAAATAATGAATATCTCCGCTAAAAACTCTTTCTACTTCTGCCTCCTTCAGCTGAAAAATCAGCCCGCCGGCCTGGGTTTTCAAGGCTTTCTCCACCCAACCCATGGTATGAGTAGAAGAAGGATGAAACAGCGGCTCATGCAGAAAAACAAATACTCCCCTTGTTTCCTCTTCTTTTTCCAGCTGGTCTGCGATCCATTTCTGCTGGTCAGCATCAAAACCAATATAGTTATCACTGTTATTTAAAAGAATGAATTTAAAGTTTTCAAAAACAAAAGCTTGATATGTTGGTCCGAATACCTCCCGGAAGCAAGTCACAGCCGGTAGATTTCTATTCCGGCAGTCCCATAAGTCATGATCTCCCGGAATCAGGAAATACCTTAAACCTGAATTATCCAGCTCCTTTTTGGCATTTTTTAGTTCATCAACAGTACCCACCTCTGTATAATCTCCCAAGCCAATAATAAATTCCAAATCAGAGTAGCTGGCTTTGGCTTGTTCCAGGACCTTGGCCAAATTCTCATTATCATTATGAGTATCAGCCAGCAGCAAAAAACGGAAGGCCAAGTCTGCAGCCGGAGCCTCCTGTTTTGACTCCTGAGAGCTCGGGATAATCTTTTGTTCCTGGCCTATTTGAATAGGCTTACCCAGTATTTCAGATAGCTCTTTGGTAGTTACCAAGGCCAGCACCTGCTTTAATACAGACTGCGGATCCAGTTTTAAAGGATCCAAACCGGAAAATTGTTTATAAGCGGCATAGCTTCCTACCAGCAGTACTACAAACATGGTCAGACTGATCATCAGCCTTAATATAACAAACAGTATATTAGTAGATCGCCTTTTTGACTGGTGTCTCTTAAACATAATGGCAGTTACATTCGTTCCGGAGCTTCTATACCTAAAAGATGCAATCCTTTTTGAAGCACCTTGCCCACCTCTTCTGATAATTTCAACCGGAAAGCTTCTTTTTCCGAACCAATAATCCGGCTTTTTTGATAAAACAGGTTAAACAGCCGGGACAAATCCACCAGGTATGAAGCTAACACATTCGGATGCAGGGAAAAAGCAGCCTGCTCCACTATCTCCTGAAAATACATCAAAAATCTTAAAAGCTGCCTTTCCTCCGTATCCGGCAGAGTGATCTCATGTTCAATTTTTCCTTCTGCCTTGGCATTTTTAAGAACTGATTGAATCCTGGCAAAGGTATATTGGATATAGGGTCCGCTGTCTCCATCCAGAGAAACTGACTCTTCCAGGTCAAAAACCATGTTCGGCCGGGGGGAGAATTTTAAATAGGAAAACTTAATCGCTCCCAAAGCTACTTTGCGGACAACTTCCTGGTCTATATGCAGCTTACTTTGCTTCATCAGCTCCCGGACTTTTTCTGAGACCACATGGCATAAATCATCTACTGTTACCACATTGCCGGTCCGGGAAGACATTTTGCCTTCTTTTAAATCAACTATCCCGTACGAGAGGTGGTATTTTTTACCTGCTAAATAAGGAAAAATAAATTCAATTGCCTTGAAAATGACTTTAAAATAGCCTTCCTGCTCCGAAGCCACTACATGAATTGATTTATCATAATTAAAACTATCATACTCAAGCTCTGCCAAACCCATGTCTTTACCCTCATAGGTGGGATTACCCGCCTGGGTCACAAAAACTCTGGTATGTAAGCCAAATTTTTCTCCCGGAAAAATCACTGCACCTTCGTTTTTTTCAAAAACCTTCCCCATATTCTCTTCTACAATCTGCTTCCCCCGCTCAAACACTTCACTTTCAAAAAAACACCGGTCATATCTAGTACCTAACAGCTGATAAATAGGCTCAAAGTATTCCAGACTCCAGGACCGGGCCAGCTGATAAATTTCCTGTAAGTTTTGATCTTTTTTGTATAGGTTTGAATTAATTTGATCGATTTCTTTTTTGACTTCCGGGTCTTCCTCATAAGTTTTATTACCTTCTGCATAAGCCTGGCCTAAAAACTTGGCTTTTTCTTCTAAAGTAAGTTCTTTAGAAGGTAACCCCAACTTTTGTATACCCCAGATGGCCTTGGCAATATGCAGGCCAATATCCCCCTGGTAATTAGCCCGGAAAACCTGATGGCCTAGGCTTTCTAATATCCGGGAGATGCTTTCTCCTAAAATAAAAGTTCGAAGGTGTCCAATATGAATTTCTTTTAAAGGATTGACATGCCCGTATTCCACTAATACTTTCTGGGGGCTCTCTGCCTTTTGTAATAAATCCAGATCATTGGCATTTTTCAAAAGTTCTTTATCACTGACAAAAAAATTAATAAACCCTCCCCCGGCGACTTCTGTTTTACTTAAGTAACTTGACTCACTTAAGTGACTTAAGATATCGTTAGCAATTTCTAATGGCGACTGCTTGCCTTTAGCCCCCTCCAGTTTAGCAAGCTGCAAAGCCAAATTCGTACTATAGTCTCCAAAGGCCGGATTTTGAGGAATAGATATTACTATATCAGTTGGCGGAAATTTAAGTTTCTCTACCGCTGTCTTTAAGTCCTTAAGAATCTGCTGCCTGAGCATTCTTTAATAATAACATAATTCCTCCTACCACCATATAGTAACCTACCCAGACTAGCCAGACCTGCTCCCCTACATATTCCCAGGCAAAAGGTAAAGAAGCAAAAAATTTCACTATATAGATAAAGTAGGTCAGTAACGCTGAAGCAGCCAAACCAAAAATCCAGGCTAATCCTAACCAGATGAAGCTTAAAACTAAAGTAATGCTGCCTAAAATCATCGCAAAAGGTATGGTCCAGAGAATTAAAGCATTAGTAACTAAAGAAACCAGGGAGACTTGATGGAAGTAAGCGGCAATCACCGGAGCCACCATAACCTGAGCTCCCAAAGTCACTGCCAAATCCTGACCCAGGAAAGGAATCTTATCTAAACTTTTCAGTAAAAGCGGTGCCACTACCACTACCCCGAAAGTAGCCAGGAAGGAAAGCTGAAAAGAAAGATCTAAAATCCATTCCGGATTAATCAGCAGCATTAATGCTGCTGCCACCACTAATAACCACCAGCCTTCTTTTTGCCTACCAAAGATAGTGGCCAGCGAAGCCAAACCAAACATAATAGCAGCTCTTAGCACCGGCACCTGCGCTCCGGTAAGCAAAGTATAAAAGATCACTGCTAAAAGGCTTAAAATAATGGCCTGCCTTCTTTTTATAAGACCGGCCAGGCTCAGGAAAAACCCGGCCACCATACTTAGATTCTGACCGGAAGCTACCACAATATGCAGGGTGGAAGTATCCCTTAAAGAAAGTTTAAAATCACCCGGCAGGCTTTTATTCTGTCCCAGCAGGATCCCGGATAAAAGCTCGGCCTGAGGAGAAGGCAAAAGTTGGCTGATTCTTTGACTTAAAACTGCCCGGGTACCCTGAAAGATATCTATTTCCGGATCCCCCGCCCTGCTGCCACCTTAATAAATATATCAAAAGGTATAGAACAATAGCTAAAAGGATTGGTAACCTGTTCCGCATTAATATACCGCTACCTGGTCTTTGATTTTCTCAAAGACTGATTTACTGATGACTTTTTTGCTTAACAGCTCTTCTACTGCGCCATACGGTCGGTCGGAGATAACTTTTGAAGCAGTTACCGGCCCAATCCCGGGCAAAGCTTCCAGCTCTGCCTGAGTTGCAGTATTAATGTTAATCTGGGTACTGGCATTGACACCGGCTACTGCCGGACCGCCGGCCGGCACACTGCTGTCCCCCAGTAAAGGCACATAAACTTTGCTGCCGTCTGCTAATTTTTGGGCCATATTCAAGTTTTTTGAAATATATTCCCGGTTGGCTTCTGCAGAAAAACCGGCTGCTGCCGCTATAGCATCCTCTATCCTGGCACCCTCTTTTAGTTTATAAACTCCCGGGGTTTTAACTGCCCCGGAGACATCAACGGAGATTAACTTTTGGCCGTCTATTAAACTTTCCTTAGGAAATTGTCTGGAAGTAGTTTTTTGTAGCCCTGAAGCAAAGATACCGCCGATAATTAAAACCAAACCCACTATAGCCAGCCCGATGGGCAGCTTAAACCTGTCTAGTTTATCTCTCCAACCCAGATCATCCATGCAGTATTATCTTTCTGCCATTAATTTCTTCCGGTATTCCTTCACCCACTCCTGATATGCTTTATGCAAATGACCCATGCCCCGCTCTGTCATTTCCCTTTTGACTACTCCGCCGGCATGAGGGTACTTATGCAGCCTGGGCTGAGTAGAAGAAAAGCCGTGAGCATAATGAGTCAGCTCATGGCCGATGGTATGATCTACCACCAGGGCCGGAATATCCGGATCCTTAAACATGGCTGTAATGGTAATTAAACTGGCTTTAGTTCTCCGGTTTAAACGGATTGAACCTAACCGGTATTTGGCAAAACGTCCGAATTTGATAAAGACTTTATTGGTTTGAGGCACCTCGGCAAAGTATTTATTCCAAATACAATCCAGCCTGGATAGTAACCAATTATTGTCGCGCGTGATGAGCATTTTGGGCATATTTAGTTTTTCCTGTTCTGACAATCTAAACTATCTACCAACTTAGCCTGGCAGATGAAAACTTCTCCTGCTAACTTTCACTGACTACAAAGCTAATTATCTTTCCCGGTATATACACGATTTTTTTCACGGATTTTCCGGCCAAAAATTTCTGTACCTTTTGGCTCTCCAAAGCCATTTTTTCTACAACCTCTTTATTACTTATTATATCCTTTTGTGTCAACAACACATCCCGGACCTTACCGTTGATTTGAACTGCTATTGAAAACTCCTCTTCTTCCAGGAATTTATTATCACTCTCCGGCCAGGACTGCTGATGAATGGAGAATTTTTCGCCGATTTGTTCCCAAATTTCCTCTGTAATATGAGGCGCAAACGGAGCCAGTAGGCACAAAAACTTCTTTTTCTGCTCTAAAGTCAGCGGCTGATGATATGCTAAGTTTATAAATTCCATCATTGAGGCAATTGGCGTATTAAATTTCATATTCTCAATATCATGGCTGACCTTAATCCCCAGCTTATTTAAGGCAGTTTCAAGCTTGCTGTTAGCAGCTTCTGCATTCTCTTTGTTTAGGACTTCCCACACTCTGGTTAAGAATTTATAAACACCATTAATACTTGCCGGATCCCAGGAGATTGTATTCTCAAACGGTCCCATGAACCCTTCATAAAGCCGGAGCGTATCAGCTCCGTATTCATCAACTATTTGATTCGGGGTCACTACGTTACCTAAAGACTTGCTCATCTTACGCCCGTCAGCAGCCAGGACCAAACCAACACCGGAAAGCTTTTGAAAAGGCTCAGAAGTTGAAACAACACTTAAATCAAATAAAACTTTATGCCAAAAGCGTGAGTAAAGAAGATGCAGTACTGCATGCTCTGCTCCGCCAATATACCAGTCTACCGGCATCCAGTATTTCTCTTTTTCAGGATCAATCAATTGTTGATTGTTTTTAGGATCAATAAAACGCAGGTAATACCAACAGGATCCTGCCCACTGGGGCATGGTATTTGTTTCTCTTTTAGCCGGGCCCTTACACTTGGGGCAAACTGTGTTAACCCACTCTTCTACCCCGGCTAAGGGAGATTCACCTGTACCTGTGGGCTCATATTTTTCCACTTCCGGCAGAGTTAAGGGAAGCTCCTGCTCCGGTATTGGTACGATACCGCATTCCGGACAATGTACCAGTGGAATTGGCTCTCCCCAATACCTCTGCCGCGAGAATATCCAATCCCTTAAATGATAATTAACTACCCTCTTCCCCCAACCTTTTTGCTCCAAATAATCCATAATTACTTTAGTTGCCTCATGAATATCTAACCCATCTAAAAAGTCAGAATTAACTATCTTACCCTCATCTTCTTGCACTTGACTCTCCTGAGTGATAGCAGATGCATCTTTGTCTCTGCCAACTACCACCCTGACAATAGGCAAATCAAACTCCCTGGCAAATTGAAAATCACGCAGATCATGCCCGGGCACACCTACCACAGCACCTGTTCCCACATTTCCTAAGACAAAGTCACTAACCCAAATAGGCAACTTCTTATCATTTAGATTATTTATGGCAAAACTGCCGGTAAAAACTCCTGTTTTTGCCCTTCCCTGGGCAATTCTTTCTTCTTCTGAGCGGTTAATTGTTTGAGAAACGTATTTGTTAACAGCTTCAATATGCTCCGGCCTGGTAATTTTTTGTATCAGGGGGTACTCAGGACCAATTACAATAAAAGTGGCACCAAAATTAGTATCCGGCCTGGTAGTAAAACAAACCACTTCCTCACTGCTGCCTTCAACTTTATAGTGGATATTTATTCCTTCTTTCCGTCCTATCCAGTTAATCTGCATATCTTTTATTGACCTGGGCCAGTCTAAGTTCTGTACCCCTTCCAGTAACTTGTCAGCATACTCTGTAATCTTTAAAATCCACTGTCTGACCAGTTTCTTCTCTGTTTGGGTGCCGCAACGGTCACATTTACCGTTAACAACCTCCTCATTGGCCAGGCCGGTTTTATCTTTAGGACACCAATTTATAGGTGCTTCATCTTCATAAGCCAGGCCTTTTTCAAAAAGCTTTAAAAAGATCCACTGGGTCCATTTATAATAGCTGGGATCAGTGGTGTTAATTTCCCTGCCCCAATCATAGGAAAAACCGGTAATTTTCATTTGATGGCGGATAGTGTTGATATTGTTTGCTGTAGTAATTGCCGGGTGTACACCGGTTTTTATGGCATAATTTTCAGCCGGCAGGCCAAAGGCATCCCAACCCATGGGATGCAGGACATTAAAACCCTTCATCCGGAAATAACGGGCTAAAATATCAGATGAAGTATAGATCTTAAAATGACCGACATGGAGCCCGTCACCTGAAGGGTACGGAAACATATCTAGGATATATTTCTTTGGCCTAGGTGAGCGGTCAGGAGTTTTATAAATTCCGCCTTCTTCCCACTTCTTCTGCCATTTAGATTCAATTTGGGAAGGGATATACTTCTTCATATAAATTTGATCCTAACATACCCTGGATTCTAGTTCAATCTTCCGGCTGGCACTTTCCATTATACTTTATACACTATACTCTATACATTTTAGGTTTCACATTATATTTTCACAAGCTAAATTGCTATGCCCTCTGTCTTAAGTGATACAGTTTATATATCTTCTGATGTACTCTTGCCTGTAACCTGTAACCTGTAACCTGTCTTCCGTGGCTCTGCGGGAATCATCTTGATCTATTTTGATATCTTATGATTGATTGACAAAATAGACTAGCTCTTGTAAGCTTAACTTAGACAAGAAGAAGCAGAAGACGGCTGTTTCTTTTTGTTTTTCTTCCCCTTTTTGACCTTTTCCCTGTTGTGTTGTATGGTGTAATCATGCCTAAACTTAATCTGACCCGCACAATCTCTGTTATAGTTGTTTTTACCCTCTATACCCTATACACCATACTCTATACTTTACCTGCTTTTGCTCAGGCTCCCGGCCAGGGCATCGAAGTTACCTCAGTGTATACCGTAAATGACAAGGATGCAGTTTCCGGAGATATCTTAAAAGCAACTGATAAAGGCATGGTGCGGACTGATATCGGTTTTGATAATAAAATATTCGGCATACTGCAGGATGCGCCGCTTTTAGTCTACCGCACCGATGCAGAAGGCAAGCCCGTATCCCGCTCCGGGATTGCTGAAGTAAATGTAACGACTTTAAACGGTCCGATCAAATACGGAGACTATATCACCAGCTCCGGCATCAAAGGCAAAGGACAAAAAGCCAGTGAATCAGGCTACACTTTAGGTATAGCTTTAGCGGCTTTTAGTGGAGAAGGGGCCCAGCAAATAGACGGACCAACCGGTAAAGTAGCCGCCGGTAAAATACCGGTAGCGCTTCGGATTGAATATACTGAGCTGACAAATCCCCGATTTGCCGGCCGGGTATTTGGTTTTTTAGGCACCGCTTTACTGGAAAATGTCTCTGATCCCAAACAAATCGGCCTGATTATCCGCTATATTGCTGCCGGCTTGATTGTGCTGCTCAGTTTTACCTTTGGCTTTTTAACTTTCTCCCGCTCCATTGCCAAAAGTATTGAGGCCTTAGGCAGAAACCCCCTGGCTAAATCTACCATCCAGCTCTCCATGATTATCAATATTGCCTTACTGGTAGTCAGCGGTATTGTCGGTATTGTAGCCTCAATTCTTATTATTAAATTGTAATAGGTCTCTAGACTCTTGACTGTTTCTGTCGTATTATCAAATCATGCCCACTCTGCCCATAGATTTTGCTAATATTGCACTGGCTTTAGTAGCCATAATCCTGCTGCTTTTATATCTCCATGAGCTGGCTACCCGCAGAAAACTGGAAGCAGATACTGATCAGTTCCTGGAGGAATTAAGGGAAAAAGGCTGGGAAAGCCTACATGAATCCTTCAAAAAATCAGAAGATATCATTGGTGAGGCAGAACTGGAAGGAATTAAAGTTGCTGCCCAGAGCAAACTCCAATCAAAAAAGTTTGAGGCTGATTATTCTAAAAACCTGGCTGATGCCTTAAACGCTTCCCGGCAAAATATCATGACTGCCCAGGGGGAACTGATTAAATTCATGCAGGATCTGCAAAAGAGAAGCAGCGAGTTTGAAGAGGCTCAAAAAGCCGCCGGCCAACAAAGAATTAACCAATTATTTGACAAGGTAGAAACCAACCTGTCTGATTTTCTAGTCCAAACAGCCCAAAAAACCACCTCTTCCATTGAACTGGAACTGAAAGCTTCCCGGCAGATGATTGATACTTATAAAGCAGAACAGTTAAAGCTGATCGATGAAAACATTATTGCCATGATGGAACGGACCATGAGTATAGTCTTAGCCAAGAAATTATCCTTAAAAGAGCATATGGACTTAATTTATGAAGCCCTGGAAAAAGCCAAGGTGGAAAAGTTTATTGTCTAATGGATGAAATTCTAACAGCTATTCTAAAAGACACTTATTCCCTAACCCAATACAGAAACCGGGTCCGGCTGTTGAAGGCTTATTTGGTACAGAGCTTTTTCGGAGGCAATCCCCTGCCTGAAAACCAGGATACTCTATGGTTAAAATCCCTCCCCCAAACCCTATTTCAAAAGTTTACCAAGGATAATGTCTATGAAATCTTTACAGATCTGGAGAAAAGCATCAATAATCTAAAAGTGTTAACAATGCACCTGGCCTTTGATCCTGACGAAGCCAGTTTAAATGAATTAGGCGCGCATGCCCGGACCACGCTGGCCTCTCCCACCCTGCTCTTGGATATTAAATTAAATCCTAATTTAATTGCCGGAGCTGCTTTTTCCTGGAAAGGCCGGTTACGGGATTATTCCCTAAAGAGTAAATTGGAAGAAAAAAGGCAGGAATTATCTGAAGAATTCCGGAGGTTTCTAAGATGAATCCCACTCCTGCTGCAAATCAAGACACCGAGATCGGCTATGTAGTCTCCTCCCGGGATTTTTTAACCTATGTAGACGGTTTTCCCACCATCCGGGTCAATGACATGGTGGAATCTGATAATAACCTCCGTGGCTGGGTCAATGCCACCTTTGATGACAAAATTGAAATCTTGATGCTGGATGAAGGAGTAATCAAACCCAAGCAGCAGTTTAAAAAGCTTTCTTCCCGCTTGGGAGTACCTGTAGGAGACTTTTTGCTGGGCCGGGCAGTCAATCCCCTGGGAGTACCCATTGACGGCAAAGGCCTACTATCACACTCCAAGCAAACGGAAATTTTAGAGCTGGACCGGGAAGCTCCCGGTATTGAATCCCGGGAGTTTATCACCAAACAGTTTTTAACCGGCATTACCCTGATTGACTCTTTAGTTCCCTTAGGCAAAGGGCAAAGGGAACTTATCTTAGGAGATGCCCACTCCGGCAAAACCGGCTTTTTAATGGATGTAATCATCAACCAAAGAAACACCGGGGTAATTTGTATTTTAGCTTTAATCGGTAAACCGGCAGTCACAGTCAGAAACTTAATTGATACCTTAAGAGCTAATAAAGCACTGGATTATACAGTGGTAATTGCCACTTCTTCTTCTGAACCGGCCCCGTTAATTTTTTTAACTCCCAAATCAGCTCTAACCATTGCCGAATACTTTCAAAAACAAGGCAAAGATGTATTGCTGGTTTTGGATGATCTGGGCTCCCATGCCAAGATCTACCGGGAAATTTCCCTGCTGGGCAATAAATCCCCGGGCCGGGAATCCTATCCCGGTGACATGTTTTACCAGCATGCGCATCTTTTGGAGCGGGCCGGCTGCTTTTTACCTAAATACGGCAGCGGCTCAATTACTGCTTTACCGGTGATTGAACTAAGTTTAAATGACTTTACCACTTTAATCCCCACCAATGTCATGTCCATGACTGACGGGCACTTGCTGTTTAAGGCCAATATGCGGGCCCAGGGTCAGATCCCGGCCATTGATTTATCATTATCCGTTTCCAGGGTGGGCCGGCAAACCCAGGACCGGGTCAGCAATTTACTCTCCACCCGGGTCAGACAGGTGATCTCAGATGCCGCGGATCTGGAAACTATTGCCCGGTTTAGTTCAGAACTCCCGCCTGAGACACAATTAATTTTAAAAAGAAAAGAATTAATACAGGAAATCTTAAAACAAGAAGCCTTAATGGCAGTTTCCAAACCCATCCAGTCAATATTGTTGGCTTTACCCTTTACCAGTTTCCTAAAGGATAAAAACCGGCTCTTTATAGAGCAATACAAGCAAACCATTATTGAGGCTTTCTTAAAAAACCCCCAGCTTTTGCCGATCACCAGAGCCACAGCTAATCTAAAAACCGATGAAGAACTAATCAAACTCCTGGAAGGAGCAGGAGCAGTGCTGGCAAAACTTTGTCCCGCTCCACAAATATAACCATGACTATCAAAGAACTTGATGCAGCATTAGATGAAGGTGAATCCCTAAAAGCCATTACCCAGGCCTATTCGGAAATCTCCAATTTAAAGATTAAAAAAATCAGAAGCGCCGTGGAGAGAAACCGGCTCTTTTTTGATGAAATTTCCAAAGTTTTCGGCTTTGTCCGTGCTTTGGCCCTTAAAAAAAAGATCGGTTTGGAAAAGCCTAAAAAAAGGCTCTGCATCCTGCAGACCTCCAACTACCGCTTTTACGGCAATATCAACACAGCCTTAACCAATTACTTTCTCGGCTCTACCCGGGAACTGGCAGATGTAGATAAACTTATCCTGGGCAAAGCCGGCTTGGATTTTTTTAAGGCCTCCAAACTGCTGCCTACCTACCAACAGGTAATGCTAAAAACTGATATGCCTTCCGGACAGGAATTGTTGGATCTGGTCAAAATCTGCAGCGAGTACAACCAGGTCCTGGTTTTTCATTCCAAGTTTAAGAGTTTACTCACCCAGCAGGCTACTTTTACAGACATCACCGCTACCTCCACCTTTTTAATGGAATCAGTCAGGGAACAGGATCCTAAAAATAAAGATTATTTGCGCTTTATCTTTGAACCGGAACTGAGTAAAATTCTGCATTTTTTTGACAACCAAATCTTAACCCTGCTTTTAGAAGGCACATTCCTGGAATCAGAGCTGTCCCGGACCGCTTCCCGGTTTATTTCCATGGATAAAGCAGAAACAGAAGCCAATAAACTAATCAAACAGTATCAAACCCTAAAAGCTTATGCTAAAAGAAGCCTGGACAATAATACAATTCTGGAGAATTTCGCCAGTATGGCAGCACTAAGAAAGGGGGCCCATGCCTAATCCCTCTGCCCAACCTAATAACCCTTCCCAAGTTAAAGGTACCATTACCTCTATTAACGGCCAGATAGCCACTGTGGCTATCGAAGGCGAGGTCTTTCCGGAGTTATTTGAAATCCTGATCAGCCCCTCTGATCCCGGTGTTATTTTAGAAGTTTTCTCTCAGTCCCGGACAGCTGTCTTTGCAGCTATTTTAAGCAATCCGGAAAAGCTTTTTAGAAGTATGGCTGTAGTCGGCACCGGTGCCGATCTAAAAGTACCGGTAGGCCAAGCTGTGCTGGGACGGGTGATTGATCTTTTCGGTACACCCCGGGACAATGCCGGTGAAATTAAAAGTGATACAAAAAGCTCCATTTATTCCAAAGCGCCCTCTTTAAATATTGTCCAAAGCACCTATCAGATTTTGGAAACCGGCATCAAAGCCATTGATTTTTTAACCCCCATCCAGCGGGGCGGAAAAGTTGGTTTTATTGGCGGCGCAGGGGTAGGAAAAACGATTCTTTTAACAGAGTTGATGCATAACATCACCCTAAAGCAAACCGGCCCCCAGACAGGCAACAGACAGGTTTACTCTGTCTTTGCCGGTGTCGGGGAAAGAATCCGGGAAGGACAAGAATTGCACCAGCGCTTAAAAGAATCCGGAGTATTACCCAATACGATATTAGTCTTAGGCCAGATGAATGAAAATGCTGCCATCCGGCTCCGGGTAGCTTTAGCAGGAGTAGCCCAGGCTGAATATTTCCGGGATCAGATGAAATCCGATGTATTATTTTTTATAGATAACATGTTCCGTTATGTTCAGGCCGGAGCGGAAATGGCCACCCTCTTGGGCACTATTCCCTCTGAACAGGCTTATCAAGCCACCCTGCAGACGGAAATTTCCACCTTAGAAGACCGCTTAATTCCCACTGCCACCGGCTCAATTACTTCTTTTCAGAATGTGTATGTACCGGCTGATGAAATTTCTGATGCCGGTGTGGTAGCGGTAATGTCAGTCCTGGATAATGCCATAGTACTGTCCCGATCTGTTGCTCAAAAAGGCATCTACCCGCCGATTGATTTATTCCACTCATCTTCCTCTACTCTGACAAAAGCCTTTTTGGGGGAAGCTCATTTCAAAGCCTTAACCCAATTCCAAAAACTCCTGGAAAACTATGACAAACTATCACACATTGTAGCAATTGTCGGAGAAGAAGAGCTGTCTCCGGAAAATAGGATTTTATACAACCGGACTAAAAAGATAATCAATTACTTAACCCAACCATTTTTTATGACGGAAAAACAAACCGGTAAAAAAGGCGCTTATGTCCCCAAAGACACTACTGTAAAAGATATCGAAATGATACTTTCCGGAAAGTTAGATAACATCCCAAATGATAAATTTATGTATGTCGGCAGCTTAAAAGAAGCAAAAATAATCTAGTGCTTCGTAACTTACCTTTTCTTGGCATTATCCAGATAAAGTTTAAGTAAAAACACTAATTCATCCTTAAGCTTCTCTCTCACAAAAGCTTTTTGTTTATTATCTAAAAGATCTCCCAAACCAGCCAGAAGATCAATTTTTTGCACAGCCTTAACTTTTTCCTGGGCCTTCTCAAGAGCCTCAGTTAAAACCATCTTCGTATTTTCTTCAAGCACTCTTTCGTCAATCTGCCAGTTCTCTTTTAGGAAATACCACACATCAAACATATCCCGGGCAGCAAACTTCTTTCTTGTTAAAAGCGCAGCTAGCTTGCTGGCTATCATATCTGCTTCTTTCATCACCAACATTGAAATTCCCAGATAACTTTTAGAGGCATATTCATGCCTGAGTGGCCTTTTAGAAATATCAATCTTCAAACCCCTTTCGCCTTTTTGGTAATTTAAGAGAAAAAACAACGTGTATTGTTTGTCAACAGCTTCAATAATAGCACCGAAGCGAGGCAGGACCTCTTTTAGCCTCTTAAAAACTGCCTCTTTTTTCTTTAGATCAAATAAATCAAAGTCTAAGTCAACAGAAAAGCGGGGCAATCCATAAAACAGCATTGCGGCAGTGCCGCCCTTGAAACCTAGGCTGTTACGAAGCAAAGGATCAGAGTAAATCTCCCGTAAAATATTAACCAAATTACTCCTGTGCAAATCAATGTTGACCATAATCCTCCTGGTAATGGTGATAATATTCTTTTACCCTTTTAATAAGTGTTTTACTATGATAAATCTCCTGCATCCTAAACACCTTTTCCCAGTCAAGCGTACCCAGATTATCAAAATGGTAATCTTTATAGATAAAAACCGCATCCAAAAAAGCCCTCTCTCGTGAGGCAATAAAATACCCTTCTTTCTCTTCTATGCCGTCGGGATTAGTCAAAACCGATCTTTCTATCCGCCTATACTGGATCGTTGTATCATTTATTTTAACCTCTCTGGTAAGATAAGAGGCTGCAAAGATTGTTTCGTAATATTGAAAAACTATACCCTCTCGCGCCAATACCGTCTCCAAACTGATGTATGAGGGTTTATATATTTTACCAACTGCCTCCCATGGATTAAACTTAAGTTTAGCATAAATACCCTGACGCAACTTGATTAGCTTACCCGATTTGATCAAGTATGTAGCTCTTCGCCTGATGTTTTTATACGATATATCCGGCATTAATTGCGAAATCTCCCCCAAAGTCAAAACAGTGCGAGGATCATTGTATATTTTTAAGGCTAATGTATTTAACATATCTACTGAATGTTACAAAAAGTGTAACTTCTAGTATAGATTTTATCTATTTTTATCCTTGCTGTCAAGAATTTAAAATTGTAGAATTTACTTATGCCTAAGCCTACTTTTCATCTGCGGATTATCTCCCCCCAACAACTACTGTTGGACACGGAAGTAGAATCTTTAAGCTCCAAAAACTTACAAGGCCCCTTTGACATCCTCCCCCAGCATGCCAATTTCATTACCCTAATAGAAAATACTCCCATTGTAGTCAGGGTGCCCGGACAAAAACCCCAGACTTTTAGTTTTCCTTTAGCCATTATTATGGCCACAGAAAATAAAGTAAATATCTACACCTATATCCAACCAAATTTGGATAAAAAATCCTAACAAAAATTGTCCCTTGTTGTCTGCGGAGGCTTTCTCTCTATTACACTTTTCTGCGCTTTTTTAAATTCTTTTTTTAGATGAATAATCTACCTTAATGCTTAGTATAAGCATTATATATATTAATCATTAATAATAAGTCTTGACAAACTATCAAAAATCTATGCATACTGGATATAGGATCTATGCAGGCTAAAAAAAGATGCATAGATTTAGTAAAGAGAAGCCCAGATTTGAGCAGACGGAGCTTAAAATCTTTACTTTCTTGATTTATCCAGTTTATGAAAAAACCGTCTGCAAATTTTGTAAAAATCGGCCAAGCTTCTAAAATCCTCGGAGTTTCCATTGACACCTTAAGGCGCTGGGAAAAAGCCGGCAAGATCACTGTCCAGCGGACCGAAGGCAATACCCGACTTTATCCTTTAAATGTCAAAATCGGTGACGCTTCTAAAATCTTAGGGGTGTCCATTGATACTTTAAGAAGATGGGAAGCCGCCGGCAAAATAGACACCATCAGGACCATTGGGGGTACCAGACTTTATCCTTTAGTTTCCCTCAGCAAAAAGAGTGAGGCTCCTATTAAAGCCCAGCCGGTTAAAAATGAGGCTGCGGATTCTTTGAGTACCGAGGCATTACTTAAAAAAGCTAACAATCCGGATCAAAGTACATCAGCTGAATCTGTTACCCCTATTTCCACTCCTGTCATTTCAAACGAACCAAACAAGGTACACACACCAAATCAACTTAAGAAATCCTTTATAAATAAATTCCTAATTGGCTCAGCCGGCTTCCTGGTGCTGACTCTAATCCTCACCTCTGTCATAGCCGGGATCCTTTTTACCCAACCCAGGATAGCTAACCAGCTATCCCAGAATAGTTTAGCTTCAAGCATCTTTTCTCCTGTTTCTTTCCTGGCCAAAGAACTGGGATTATCCAAACCCGAACCTCCCCCTCCGCCACTTGCCCACCTTGCAGGTGACTCTATAAAAAACTCCAGCGTCCTGGCCGAAACGGCCAGTTCTGCGTATTTAGAGATCAATGAAAATACCCTCATAAATAGCTCATTGGTCGTGCGTGACAGCCTCGGAGTCAACAATATCAATGGTTTAAGCCTGGAAGCTACTGCCTCTGCCGGCACTATGAAATTTATAGCCGGAGAGACTTCTTTAACTATAACAAACGATGCCTTACTGGATCAGGATGTTTCCACCACCTCCTCTCCTGCTTTCTCTGCCTTAAAGCTATCCTCTACCAGCAACCAATTAGTTTTAGGTGGCAATGGCACTTTAACCTGGACTCCGACTGCTGCCAGAGTCATTACCCTGCCTGATGCTACCACCACATTAGTCGGCATTGATACCACTCAGACTTTAACCAATAAATCCCTGTCCGGTTCATCCAATACTTTTACCAATATCCCGGCTTCTGCCTTAACCAATGCCAAAGTCACTGTCACAGCCGGAACTAATTTAACCGGTGGTGGGGATGTTAACCTGGGCTCATCCATTACCTTGGCTTTAAAAGATTCTCCTACCATCAGTGGCACCTTAACCGTCTCCGGAGCTTCCACCTTATCCAGCAGTCTGGCAGTAACCGGTGCCACTACCCTGTCATCTACCTTAGCTGTTACCGGAGCTACCACTTTGACATCTACTTTGGAAGTAACCGGGGACACGGAACTTTCCACTCTGACTACTACCGGCAATGTAGGAGTGGGTGGTAGCTTAACAGTCACTTCAGCTGCTGCCTTAACTACTTTAAATGTCTCCGGCATTTCTAATTTAACCGGTAATGTGGGTGTGGGTGGCACAGCCTCATTTAATTCCTTACTCTCTGCTAATAAATCAGCAGCTATTACCGGCAGTCTCTGTATCAACGGAGAATGCAAATCCTCCTGGACCGGAGCAGGCAATTACACTGCATCAAACGGTATCACACTATCTACAGTGGATTTCCAGCTGGGTGGTCAGTTATCCCGGGCCACAGGCGTAGACATTAACTCCCAAGATTTTGGTTTCTTAGGGGGCAATGTGGGTATTGGCACCACTAATCCCACCACCCTCTTTTCTGTCAATGAAAATTTCAAGGTAGCATCCACCGGAGTGGTAACCGGAGGTTCATACAATGGGCTGACATTGGCAGACAGCGGTGACGGCTTTACCCTCTCCGGCGGCAATACCAATTCCCGGATGTTATCTGTCACAGGATCCAATATCACCTTAACCGGTGGGGGCAATACCTTAACATTAGGTGGTAACTTAACCACCACCACTAATGCCGTTACCTTAAATGCTAATGCCTCCGGCTCCAATGTGACCTTACCTGCCTCCGGTACACTCTCAACTTTGGCCGGAACAGAAACCTTCTCCAATAAAACATTTACCGGCAATACTTACTTCCCGGGTTTGGGTGTTTGGAACAGTAACGGCAATATCGGTATTGGTACCACCGGACCTTTAGCCGGTTTTCAAAATAACGCCGGCACCCTATTCGGCACTTTGGCTGTGGCTGATTTAGCTGCCGGAGGCAATATCGGTACAGCCGCCACCACAGTTGATATCTATACCAGCTTTAATCTATCTCAAACCACTGCCAGCCAAACCATCACCCTGCCCGACCCTTCCAATACCACAGCCGGCAGAATCATCTATTTATCCAATACCGGTTCTACCTCTTTCACCTTCTATGGCTCCACCGTTAAGGTGGGTGACACCACCGCTGCCATGTGGGATGGTAACTCCTGGAATTTAGCCGGAGGCGGAGGATTAAACCAAGGCACAGTTAACAATTCCACCCTAAGATGGAATGCCTCCACCACCCAATGGGTGGAAAATACCGGCTTTTTGGCTGACTCCTCAGGCAATACCACTGCCGGTACAGGCTATTTTTCCGGTGTGGTGGGTATTGGCTCATCTCTCAATGTCTCCGGTAATGTGGGGATTGGATCATCCTTAACTGTTACCTCAGGTGCCAGCTTCTCTTCTTCTCTTAATGTCACAGGGAACACCAACCTCAGCACCCTTAATGCTACTGACATTAACTCCTCAACCTTAACCACAACAGGAAATGTGGGTATTGGACAATCTCTTTCTGTATCATCTGCTGCTATCTTAGATTCACTGTCTGTGACCAAGTCCATCTCCGGAGCAACTCTGGGTATTAGCGGAGTTTCCAGCCTAACCGGTAATGTAGGCATAGGCTCCTCCCTAACAGTATCCTCAGGAGTTAATTTCTCTTCCTCCTTAAATGTGACCGGCAATACCCAACTTTCGACTTTATCTGCTTCCGGCAATGTTGGTATTGGATCATCCTTAACTGTTTCCTCCGGAGCCAACTTCTCCTCTTCAGTCAATGTTGCCGGCAACACTAACTTAAATACTTTGGGAGTAACTGGAGCCTCCAGCTTTAACTCTACTATCTCTCTAAACTCACTCTCAGCCGGCACCGGTAATGGGTTATGTCTTAACTCTTCCAATCAAATTATCACTTGTACGGTTGGTGAAGGCGGTGCCTCTGCTACCGGAGGATTTATCGGAGGAATTGGCTTCTTTGATTCTACTTCAAACCTAACAGCCAACCCTAATTTATTCTGGAATAATGCTACCGGAAACCTGGGGATTGGTACATCAGCTCCCGGTTACAACCTGCACAATGCCGGTACTACTTACCTGTCCGGTTTTGTGGGCATTGGTTCATCCTTAAATGTTTCCGGTAATGTCGGCATTGGCCAATCTTTAACTGTTACCAGTGGTGTCAATTTCCTGTCTTCCTTAAAAGTAGCCGGTCTGACTTCCCTGGCCGGATTAAACGCTACAGACATAAACTCTTCTACCCTAACCACCACTGGTAACATTGGCATTGGTGGGACAGCCTCCATCACCTCCTTAACTCAGGCTAACGGAGGCTTAACAGTCTTGGGTTCTTCTATCCTCCAGGCTTTATCTGCCACTGACATTAACTCCAGCACTTTAACCACTACAGGAAATGTGGGTATTGGTGGATCATTGACTGTTACCTCAGGAGTTAACCTCTCCTCTTCCCTTAATGTGGTTGGCAACACACAACTCTCTACCTTGTCCACCTCAGGCAATGTTGGCCTAGGCGCATCATTAAATGTCACCTCAGCTGGAATCTTTGGCAGCTTGGGTACTTCTTCCCTATCAGTCTCCGGTAACTCTACCTTATCCACTCTATCTGTCTCAGGTAACACTAATATTGGTTCTTCCTTAACAGTCACCGGCTTAACCTTTGCCCAAGGAGGATTAAGAGTGAATGGTTATTCAGACCTAACCGGTAATGTGGGTATTGGCTCTACTGCCACCATCAGCTCTCTCACCCAAGCCAATGGTGGCTTAACAGTATTGGGTGCATCCATTCTCCAAGCCTTAAGCGCCACTGATATAAACTCTTCCACTCTAACCACCACCGGAAACATTGGAATTGGCGGATCATTGACAGTAACCTCCGGGGTCAACCTCTCTTCGTCACTAAATGTTAGTGGTCTGACTTCACTAGCCGGACTAAATGCCACTAACATCAATTCTTCCACCTTGACTACTACCGGTAATGTCGGTATCGGCCAATCTTTAACTGTTACCAGTGGTGTCAATTTCCTGTCTTCCCTCTCAGTTACCGGCAACACCAACCTCACAACTTTAAATGCTACCGACATTAACTCCTCCACCTTGACTACCACTGGAAATATTGGGGTGGGCGGAAGTTTAACTGTCACCTCAGGAGTTAACTTCTCTTCCTCCCTAAATGTGGCCGGCAACACTAATCTATCTACCTTAAACACCTCAGGTAATGTTGGTATTGGTGGCACAGCCTCCATTACCTCCCTTCTCTCTGCCAATGGTTCAGCAGCAGTGACCGGCAGTTTGTGTTTGAATGGAGAATGTAAAACTTCCTGGACCGGAGCAGCTAATTATACTGCCTCCAATGGGTTAACACTATCTACAGCAGATTTCCAATTAGGAGGACAATTATCCAGGGCCACAGGAATAGATATTAATTCCCAAAACTTTGGCTTCCTGGGAGGGAATGTAGGAATTGGGACAACTGACGCAGGCTATGCCCTGGATGTTAAAGGCAGCATCAGAACCAACGGTACGATTTACCTGCAAAGACCGGATGGGGTAGTTACCAGACAAATCTATACAAATGCCGGCGGCAGCGAGGTAATGATTGACGGCACAGTTAGGACAGACCAACTACAAAGCTATTCCAATGACACCAATCTCACTTTAGTTGGCACAGGAGCAGGTGATATTACTATTACCACTGATTCGGATTCTGATTTCAATGTAGGATCAGGAAAACTTGTTGTTGCAGGCAGCACCGGTAATGTCGGGGTTAACACCGCCTCTCCTGATTACAACTTAAAAGTATCAGGCACCGGTTACTTCTCTGACTTCTTAGGAGTAGGCTCTTCCATGAATGTCTCCGGCAATGTTGGTATCGGCCAATCTTTAACAGTGTCATCAGCTGCTATCCTGGATTCATTATCTGTTACTAAAAGTATTTCCGGGGCCACCTTAGGAATTTCCGGCAATGTCGGCATTGGTAGCTCATTGACCGTTAACAGTGGTGTCAATTTCCTGTCTTCCCTGGCAGTTACCGGCAACACCAACCTCACAACCTTAAATGCCACCAACATCAACTCCTCCACTCTCACTACTACTGGCAACGTTGGAATTGGTGGAAGCTTAACTGTCACCTCAGGAGTTAACCTCTCCTCTTCTCTTAATGTAGTAGGCAATACTCAACTATCAACCCTTTCTACCTCCGGTAATGTAGGTCTGGGCTCATCCCTAACCATCACTGGTTTAACCTTTGCCCAAGGCGGACTCCGGGTTAATGGCTACTCTGACCTGACTGGAAACGTTGGTATTGGAGGATCCGCAGCAATCACCTCCCTCCTCTCTGCCAATGGTTCAGCAGCAGTGACCGGCAGTTTGTGTTTGAATGGAGAATGTAAAACTTCCTGGACCGGAGCAGCTAATTATACTGCCTCCAATGGGTTAACACTATCTACAGCAGATTTCCAATTAGGAGGACAATTATCCAGGGCCACAGGAATAGATATTAATTCCCAAAACTTTGGCTTCCTGGGAGGAAATGTGGGAATTGGGACAACTAATCCCAGCGGATCAACCTTATTTGTCAATGGTAATGCCATGATTGGCTATTCTTCCGGCACTCCTGCCTCTCTAACAAATGGCTTGGCAGTTGCCGGAAATATAGGAATTGGCACAACTAGACCTACAGTAGGCTTGCAAATTGGAACTTCTACTTCAAACAGAGGACTAACTTCTAATTCGGATATGTTAGTTTCCGGAAATTCAGAGATTTTAGGTCATATTTATTTGGCTGATGGCAAAAGGATAAGCCCCTCAACAGATGCCTATACGGCCAATAATAATGGTATAGGATTTTCTGCTACCGGATCAGGCGCCGGAGCACATCTTTATCTTCAAAGCTGGTATAACACCGGTGTCGCTGCAAACATTTATATACAACCAGCCGGTCCTGGGAGCACGCTGGTTTCTACAGACTCTGACACAGACTTTAATGTTGGATCAGGACAATTGTATGTACAAGGAAACTCTGGCAATGTGGGTATTGGAACCACTGCCCCTGACTACAATTTTAAAGTTAACGGAACAGGTTATTTCAATGGCTTTGTGGGCATCGGCTCATCTTTGAATGTTTCCGGTAATGTGGGCATCGGCCAATCTTTAACAGTGTCATCAGCTGCTATCCTGGATTCATTATCTGTTACTAAAAGTATTTCCGGGGCCACCTTAGGAATTTCCGGAGCTTCTAGTCTGGCCGGCAATGTGGGTATCGGCTCCTCCTTAACAGTTTCCTCCTATACCAGCTTAAACAGCTTAAATGTCTCCGGCATTTCCAGCTTTGGTTCATCTGTTGCCATGACCGGGATATCAGCCGGATCTGGTAACGGGCTATGTCTTAATGCATCAAACCAGATCGTCACCTGCACAGTGGGTGCCGGCGGAGCTTCAGCTACGGGCGGCTTCATTGGCGGAGTAGGATTTTTTGACTCAAGCTCTGACCTAACAGCCAACCCCAACTTCTTCTGGGATAATGGGAACAACAGGTTAGGAATTGGCACATCAGCTCCTGACTATACTTTCAGAACTCAGGGCACCGGTTACTTCTCCGGATTCTTAGGGGTTGGATCTTCCATGAATGTCTCCGGTAATGTGGGGATTGGCCAATCACTCACAGTCTCCTCTACAGCCAACATCAGTACCTTAAATGTGACCGGAAACTCCAGTTTAAATACTTTGGGAGTTAACGGCACCACCACCTTAAACTCCACTGTCTCCATGACAGCTCTTTCTGCCGGTACAGGCAGCGGGTTGTGTCTAAATAGTTCAAACCAGCTAGTGACTTGTACGGTAGGAGCTGGCGGAGCCTCAGCCACCGGTGGATTCATTGGAGGCATTGGCTTCTTTGACAGCACCTCCAACCTAACAGCCAACCCCAACCTCTTCTGGGATAACAGCACTGCCAGATTAGGCATTGGCACCTCTGCACCTGATTATACTTTCAAAACCCAGGGCACAGGCTACTTCTCCGGTTTCCTGGGAGTTGGTTCCTCCATGAATGTCTCAGGTAATGTGGGTATTGGTAATTCTTTAACCGTCGGCAGCGGGGTTAATCTTCTTTCTTCTTTAAATGTCCTGGGACTAACTTCACTTCAGGGATTAGATGCCACTAATATTAACTCTTCGACCCTAACTACTACTGGGAATGTAGGAATTGGTGGCAGCTTAACAGTAACTTCCGGAGTTAATCTGTCATCTTCCCTAAATGTTTCCGGCAACACGCAGTTATCTACTCTATCTACATCCGGTGCAGCCAGGTTTTCCAGTACTGTAGATTCAAACTCTCTCTTCAGAAGCACACGGACAGATGACGGCTCAGCCTTAGCCAGCTTTGCTCTTAGAAGAGGCAGCGTTGATGTTGGAGGAATAGGTACCCAGGGGGCAGTTGGTGGACCTTACGATATCTATTTCAATACCCTCTCAGAAGTAATGAGACTTACCAGTACCGGTAATGTAGGCATAGGTCTGACTACTGCCAACTCACAACTATCTATATCAAACAATGCTCACATTGGCTCTCTTTATCAGGGAATTTCTGCCCCCACCAATGGTTTGTTTGTAGATGGGAATGTGGGAATAGGAGCTACCACCTCCTCCAATAAATTAGATGTCTGGGGAAATGCCAGGATAGCCGGGACATTAACAGTAGATTCTACCTCTAATATATCCGGTATCTCTACCTTTGGCTCAGCTTTAAGAGCTGTCAATGGCTCTGCCTCTGCCCCATCATATTCATTTACCAATCTAACTGATGCAGGTCTTTGGACAAATGGGAACGGTTTACTCTTAACAACAGGAGGATCAGACACTTCAGGTATAACTGTAACAGCCAATGGTAATGTAGGAATTGGCACCACTGCACCAACAGCTAAATTAGATGTCATAGCCTCTACCGGTAACTCTGAAATTAAAGTCGGGCCTTATGGTCATGCAGTTTTAACGCTTGATGCCAGCGGAGCAACCAAAGATTCCTATATCTCCTTTAGTGAGGCTGGTACCCAAAAAGGTAAAGTCTGGTTTGACCATGCTGATGATGCAGAAAATCTTTATCTCTCAGGCAGAGCTACTGCAGGCGACTTAACAGTTGCAGCCACTGGTAATATCGGTATAGGGGTTACCTCTCCCCGGACTCCCCTCCATATAAATACCGGCACTTCGGGACCACTACCCTCCACTATCGGAGCTGAGGTAGTGGGACTCTTCCAAAGAAATATCACTACAGCCCATTCTGCTGCCATCGATATTCTGGGTGGAGCAACGGGTGACTCCAGACTCTACTTTGGTAACGACACCAATTATAGAGCTGGTTGGATTTTATATGACCACACCAGTAACTACATGGATTTCTATACCAATACTACCCAGAAAATGAGGCTAAATACAGACGGCAACTTAGGTATTGGAGCTACCACCTCCTCCAATAAATTAGATGTCTGGGGAAATGCCAGGGTAACAGGTACCCTCACAGTAGATCAAACTGCTACATTTGGTGGTAATTTCACATTAGGTAGTGGTCAATTCCTGGCTCCTAATGGTTCTGCCACCCTTCCCTCTTACTCTTTCTCAAACCTGACTAATGCCGGACTGTGGACTAACGGGGATGGATTACTGTTAACTACCGGAGGATCAAACACTTCCGGCATTACTGTCACCGGAGCCGGTAATGTGAGTATTGGTATTACTTCTCCTTCCGGAGTTTTTCAGGTAGGCTCTTCTGCTGCTAACCCTGTTCTGTATGCCGCCTCTTTAACCGGCAATGTTGGTATTGGCACTAGCGGTCCAGCTGCAAAACTGGATGTTTGGGGAAATATTAATCTTTCCAAATCAGGTTCTTCTATTATTGGATTTACAGAGACTGGTCCATCCAAACAAATTAATTTAGGTGATGTTTACCCCGGCACAAACAATACTGTAATCCAAATCCCTTATGCAAGTAGTAAGCTTGGTTCTCTAGAATTCTGGGAAAATTACGGTAATACCTTAGCTATCAGGGCTGATGGAACCAAGGATCAAGTTCTTTTTGCATTAGGTAATGACAGCAGGCAACTTGTTATTGGAAACTCCGATTATAGAGATAAAGACTATGATCATCCAACACAAAACAATCCAACTTTATTTATCAATTCCGTAACTGATCCTGACACTAACAACACTGAATGGGGCAGCTTAGCCTTTATCGGTTCAGGCTCCGGCGCCGGCTACCTTAATATGGCCACGGGCACTGGTGACATAGCCCTCAGGCCATCCGGCAATGTTGGTATTGGCTTTACTTCCCCGGCAGCTACTTTAGATGTAATTGGGACATCTCTTTTAAGAGGCACCAGTGGTGCTTATGGCCTGGCAGTTACTAATACCGGGCTGGTGGGTATTGGCTTAACTAATCCCACCTACCAATTGCAAACTACCGGCAATGTTGGCATCGGCTCATCCTTAACAGTTAATTCAGGAGTTAACCTCCTGTCCTCCCTTTCAGTTACAGGTAATACCAATCTCTCCACCTTAAACACCTCAGGCAATATCACCAATGCCGGGGTATTCCTGGCCTCTGATGGTACTGCCTCTGCCCCGGCCTACTCTTTCACCTCTGATTCCAACTCCGGATTATGGAGAGTAGGCACTGATTTATTAGCCCTAACTACCGGTGGCACCCCGGCAGCCGGAGAAACCATTAACGGCTTATCTGTCAACTCCACTGGTAATGTGGGAATTGGAACAACTAATCCGGGTTCAATATTCCAAATATCAGGTTCCACTCCCACTGTTACTTTGACAGATACAAGCGGAGGAAGTGCTTACTGGACAACTACACAACTACAGCTTACCGGATCTTCAGCCACTCTTTATAATGCCGGAGGCGGAATTTTATACCTAAGGGCAGGAGGCAGTAATCCTCAAGTAGGAATTTACAATAGTGGCGGCATATCTGTGGGTGACACTTACTATGCAAAAACAGCCCCCACCAATGGACTTATTGTGGAGGGCAATGTCGGTATTGGCTTAACCACTGCCAACTCACAACTATCCATCTCAAACAATGCTCATATTGGTTCTTTGTATCAAGGAACTGTCGCTCCCACTAATGGATTATTAGTAGATGGTAACGTGGGAATTGGTGGAACTTCAGCTGCCTACAACCTGGATGTCTGGGGTACCGGCAGAATAACGGGAGCTTTAACTGTGGGAGGGAATATAGGAATCGGCTCATCACTAACAGTATCCTCCGGAGCCAATTTCTCTTCCTCCTTAAACGTGACTGGTAACACCAACCTCTCTACCCTGAATACTTCCGGTAATATCACCAATGCCGGGGTATTCCTGGCTTCTGATGGCACCTCTGCTGCTCCGGCTTATTCTTTCACCTCTGATTCCAACTCCGGATTATGGAGAGTAGGCTCTGACCTTTTGGCCTTAACCACCGGCGGCACCCCGGCAGCCGGAGAAACCATTAACGGTTTATCTGTCAGCTCCACTGGTAATGTTGGAATCGGGACAACTAGCCCCAATTATGCCCTGGATGTAATTGGACAAATTGCTGCCACCGGGATGATTTATACAACTTACCAATTCAGGTCCGATCAGTATGCCGCCGCAGGAGGAAACCTTTTATTACAGAGAAGCGGCAACGATACTATTCTCTACCCTCATATCACCGATACCGGGATTATTAGGTTATTAGGTGGTAATGTCGGCATTGGCGCCTCAGCCGCAGGAGCAGCATTGCAGGTAAATGGCGGAGGATTATTCGGCTGGGGCACAGCTTCTGTAGCAGCTCCTGTCAATGGTTTAGGTATTTCAGGAAACTTAGGGATTGGAACTACTACAGCTAATAATAAGTTGCAGGTAATCGGAGCCGGAGTATTTGGAGCAGATTATGGCCAATATAGCGCAGCTACTAATGGACTGCTTGTGGAAGGTAATGTAGGCATTGGAGCTACCACCTCCTCCAATAAACTGGATATCTGGGGAAATGCCAGGGTAACAGGTACCCTCACAGTAGATCAAACTGCTACATTTGGTGGTAATTTCACATTAGGTAGTGGTCAATTCCTGGTCCCTAATGGGACTGCTTCCCTACCAAGTTATTCCTTCTCAAGCTTAACCAATGCCGGACTGTGGACTAATGGAGACGGACTGCTTCTGACTACCGGAGGATCAAACACTTCCGGCATTACTGTCACCGGAGCCGGTAATGTGGGAATTGGGACAACAAGTCCAACCGGAAGATTCGAAGTCAAGGGATCTACTAGTGGCGATGGTGTCACTACTGGATTAGTGGTGACTAACCTAAACCAAGTGGGCATTGGTACTGCTTCCCCCGGCAATGTACTGCCGAATGGAATGAACTCAAATGGAACTATTCTAGAAATAATGCCTAATCAAGGTTGGAATACTGATGCAGGAATATCTATACGTTCCAACCCGTCCGGAGGCTGGGGCTCTACTGATAGCAGAGGATTAGATATCTGGCATGATTTTTTTACAAACGGTGACGGAACATCCAATGATCAAATTTACATAGACTCAAGACTCAATAGAAGCACGCCGGGATACGGTATTAATTTTAGGGCTAGAACCTATGGTACGCCAATTACAACCATGTTTTTAGAAAACACCGGCAATGTCGGAATTGGGACAACATTCCCTCTTGCTAAGCTGGCTGTTACCGGCAATGTCGGAATTGGGATAAGCTTTGGAACAAAAGCTGCTCCGGTTGATGGTCTGGCTGTAGAAGGTAATTTAGGAATAGGGACAACTACTGCTAACTCCCTACTTTCTGTTGCAGGTGGAGCGCATATTGGCTCTATCAGGCAAGGAATTGCTGCTCCTACTGATGGACTGTTTGTAGATGGGAATGTGGGAATAGGAGCTACCACCTCTTCCAATAAACTGGATGTCTGGGGTAATGCCAGGGTAACAGGTACCCTCACAGTAGATCAAACTGCTACATTTGGTGGTAATTTCACATTAGGTAGTGGTCAATTCCTGGCTCCTAATGGAACTGCTTCCCTACCAAGTTATTCCTTCTCAAACTTAACCAATGCCGGCCTTTGGACTAATGGAGATGGACTGCTTCTGACTACCGGAGCATCCAACACTTCCGGCATTACTGTAACAGGAGCCGGCAATGTGGGAATTGGGACAACTACAGCGGGAGTGAAATTAGCTGTGGAAGGACAAGCTTCCTTTAAAGGTACTGTTGACAGCGGATCAGACTTAATCCTTAACTTAAATGCTCACTCTAACGCTAACTACTGGTTAAATGTTGGTTTTGATAATTCAGACCAATTCTTCTATCTCACCCCTCAATGGCAAAGAGGCATTAAATTAACAGCAGCAGCCAGCAGTTATGGAATCAAATTAGATAGCGGTTCAGGAATTAATCTTCAAACAACTAATGGAACTAATATCAGCTTTAACCAAAATAGCGTAAATCCTTTTGTTTCATTAGGCACAGGAGCAGTAGCTTACACTCTATATCTTAATACCGGTAATGTAGGTATAGGCACCACCGGACCGGGAGCAAAGTTAGGAGTAGTTGGCAATGCCACCATTGGTTATGGCAGCAGCCTAGTTTCCCCAGCCGGACCCTCTAACGGCCTGGCTGTCTCAGGCAATGTGGGTATTGGTACTACTACTGCCGGTTACAATTTATCTGTCATTGGTACAGCCAACTTTACAGGAAATGTGGGAGTGGGATCATCATTCACTACCACTGGCTTGACTGTAGCCAACGGAGGCTTGAATGTTACCGGATTATCCAACCTAACCGGCAATATTGGTATTGGTGGGACAGCTAACTTTAATTCTTTAGTCACCTCTACCAGCACCTTCCAATCTGCCAATGGCTCAGCTTCTACCCCAGCCTATTCCTTTACCAGTTCTCCTTCCACTGGCCTGTGGTCTCCATCTACCAATGCCCTATCCTTAACCACTAATGGGTCAGGGACTTCCGGGATTACAGTGACTGCCGGAGGCAATGTGGGGATTGGAGTCACTAGTCCAAGTTATAAATTAGAAATTGATGGCGGCTCAGGTTCAACCTCCGGGCTTAAATTCTCTAATCTGGGAACAGCCAATTATGCTATTGACTTTACCGGCAGCGGCTTAAGCGGCAATACTGACTACCTATTCTATGGCGGCACTACTACATACTGGCGGACAGATGGTGTGTTAAGTATCGGACAAAATATTGACAGTGCCGGCTACAGCATGTGGTTTACAGCCGGAGATGTAGGACAGATCAGTGGTTACTATGGTTTGACTTTAACAAATTATGCCGGTGGTATTGCGATTAATCCAACCAGTACCGGCAGCGTTACCATAGATTTAGATGCTGACTCACACTTCAATGTGGAATCCGGTAAATTCTTTGTTAATGGCGGCACCGGTAATATTGGTATTGGTACCACCATCGCTGATTACAATCTATCTGTTGTTGGCACAGGTAACTTTACCGGTAATGTGGGAATTGGAGGATCATTAACTGTCTCTTCATATACCAGTCTAAACTCCCTGGCTGTTTCCGGTATTTCCAGCTTCGGTTCCGCTGTTTCCATGACTGCTCTTTCCAGCGGTACCGGTAACGGACTGTGTCTTAACGCCTCAAACCAGATCATTACTTGTACTGTGGGAGCAGGCGGAACCTCTACCACAGGCGGCTTTGTGGGAGGAGTGGCTTTCTATGATGCTGCCTCTAATATCACTGCTAACCCCAATTTCTTCTGGGATAACGGAAATAATAGGCTGGGAATTGGCACTTCAGCTCCTGATTATACTTTCCGGACCCAGGGTACAGGTTACTTCTCCGGCTTCTTGGGAGTAGGTTCTTCCATGAATGTATCCGGCAATGTTGGGATTGGGACTTCCCTGAATGTCTCCTCTGCAGCTATATTAGATTCATTATCAGTCACTAAATCCATTTCTGCTGCCACATTGGGAATCTCCGGAGCATCAAACTTAGCCGGAAATGTCGGTGTGGGTGCCTCCCTAACAGTTTCCTCTTATACAAGCTTAAATTCTCTTAAAGTATCCGGTATTTCCACCTTTGAGTCATCAGTAGCCTTAACTTCTCTCTCCTCAGGCACTGGTAATGCTTTATGTAGAAATGATGCTAACCAGATTGTCACCTGTACAGTGGGTTCAGGCGGAGCTTCTACTTCCGGGGGATTTGCAGGTGGGGCGGCATTTTATGACTCAACCTCTAATATCACAGCTAATCCTAATTTTTACTGGGACAATTCCACTAACAGGTTAGGCATTGGCACTTCTGCCCCAGCTACAGCTCTAGAGGTTAACGGCCGCATCCGTGTTGCAGAAGGTTCGAGTTATGGATTGCAGTTTGGAGCTACCAACGGAGTTCTTTATCGTTCAGCCGGTCAGATCAGCCTAGCCAACGATAATACTATACAAGTTGATTTTTCAACTGCTCTGAAATTTGGAGCTTATGGGGGCAGCGAATTAATGCGTTTAACTTCTACCGGTAACCTCGGTATTGGCTTTACCAGTCCGGCTGCTACTTTGGATGTCATTGGCACTTCCATGCTTAGGGGTACAGGAGGCACTTTAGGTTTAACAGTTACTACTGCAGGTTCAGTTGGCATCGGCACCACTGCTCCCTCTGCTATGTTCTCTGTTAATGAAAACTTTAAAGTCACCTCTGCCGGAGTGGTAACCGGCGGAGCATACAATGGTTTAACTTTGGCAGCTGCTGCAGATGGCTTCTCAGTAGCCGGAGGCTCTACCAATTCCAGAACCTTAACAGTGACTGGCTCCAATATTACTCTGACCGGTGGAGGCAATACTCTGACTTTGGGCGGTAACTTAACCACCACCACCAATACCGTTACCCTAAATGCTAATGCCTCCGGCTCCAATGTCACCTTACCTGCCTCCGGTACACTCTCAACTTTGGCCGGCACAGAAACCTTCTCTAATAAGACATTTACAGGCTCTACCTACTTCCCCGGTTTAGGTATCTGGGACAGCAATGGCAATATCGGCATTGGCACCACCAGCACTTCTGCCAGGTTTGATGTCAGTTCTACTTCCACCTCTACCTCCTTTGCCGGCTGGAAGCTCAACTGGTCCCCCACTGCCGCCACTGTCTCCACCGGGGATTTAGTTAACATTGGTATCGGCTCCTCCGGCAGCATTGCTAATCTGTTAAACATTACAGATTCCGGCTCATCAGTATTCTCTATCTCCCAAACTGCTTTAACCACATCACTGCCGGTGAGTTTCACCTCTCCGGGTGATGTCTCCATTGCCTATGACATTAATATGACCAACCCCACTATTTCCATGATTAAATCCGCTGCACCTTTGCAGATTGCCGCCGGTGAACTGTTTAATTCATCAGATTTAACCTTAACTACCTACAATTCAGGAAACATTAACTTAGATCCCGGACCGGGAGGATTAGTCCAGGTGGGTATTGGCTCCTCCGCTCCATTCATTGTCAATGGACAAGCCTTAATCGGCACAGGCTTTACCTCCGGCACTGCTCCCTTAAATGGCTTAGGGGTACAGGGTAATGTGGGAATTGGGACCACCACTGCCGGCTATAACTTATCAGTCATTGGTACAGCCAACTTTACCGGTAATGTGGGAATTGGTTCATCCTTAACCGTGACTTCCGGAGCTAGCTTCTCCTCCTCTCTAAATGTGGCCGGCAATACTAATCTATCCACCTTAAATACCTCAGGCAATATCACCAATGCCGGAGTATTCCTGGCTTCTGATGGCACCTCTGCTGCTCCGGCCTACTCCTTTACCTCTGATCCTGATACCGGACTCTGGAGATCAGGCGCCAACCTGGTAGCCTTAACCACCGGAGGCACACCTGATACAAATAACACCATCCATGGCCTCTCAGTTAACTCTTCCGGTTATGTGGGAATCGGAACAACCAATCCAAGTAGTATATTTGATATAGAAACCTCCGGTGTTGATTACTTCCGAATTGGCACTTATGGCCAAATCAGCCAATCAGTCCATGCGTCTTATAATGGTTTTACCGGCTATGTTAATAATGGCTACACTTACACATCAATCTATGGCAGCGATGGTTTTGGCAACGGCAATCTAACCCTCCAAGCCAGAAGGAATGATGTGGGTAACTTCTATGATTACATCATTTATTCCAACTATGGCAAAGGTTCAACCATTTTGGGAGGCGCGACCGGTGTTGACTATGGACACGGCAGCCTTGTCAATCCGGCATTATGGATTCACTCTACCACCACCCCTGCTTCTGACAATACCCAATACTTAGGTTTTTTCCATGACCAAGCAAACGGAATTATCAATACGGGTAAGGGAGACTTAAGGCTTCTTCCGGCCGGCAACTTAGGAATTGGAACTTCAGTTACCGCCTCTTATGCTAAATTACAAGTTACCGGAGCCGGCACTTCCACAGGCCTAACTCTAGCCACTACAGGTTCTACCGGTGTTCAAGGCTTGACTGTTTTAGACAATGGTAATGTGGGAATTGGGACAACTGGACCAGGATATAAACTAGACATTCAAGTTAATACTGACAGTAGAACTGGATTTAGATTACAAAATAGCAGTACCGGTACAAGCGCGGGAGCAGATATTCTTCTTAACAACGGGACAGAAAATGCTCAAATATTCCTCAACGGAGTAAATACAACAGATTATGCCGGAGCCAGCTCCTTAAATCTTTTCACCAAAAACGGAGCAATTGGCTTTGTTACGAACAATGCTAATAACAGCCCAGTAGTAAGCATGACTGTAACCAATGGAGGCAATGTTGGTATTGGCACCAGTATGCCTAGCGGATTACTTCATCTTGTTCAAAGCGGAGGCTATGCCTTTGCTGTAACTGATACCACTGCTTCTAACCTCTACGGACTAAGGATGTATACTGACGGCGCCACCTCAACCATAAATGCGTTTGAGAGGAAACTTGCAATCTCTGCTAATAGAGACCTGACAATATCGGCAACAGCCGGAGGATCTGACGCCGGCCACATAATACTTTCTCCAGCCGGCAATGTGGGTATTGGTTTTACCTCTCCGGCAGCTACTTTAGATGTAATTGGCACTTCTATGCTGCGAGGAACTGGTGGAACTTATGGCTTGACAGTGACTAATGCCGGTTCTGTCGGCATTGGGACAACGAGTCCGGCAGCAGGATTACAAGTGGGCTCTGGCACGGCAGGTCATTCCCCAGCAAGCAATGGAATTTATGTGATAGGCCAAAGTGAATTTGATGGGATTACATATTTTGATACCGATACAGTTATGAACCGGGTTCTTGTTTATAGTGGAAATTTAGATTTTTATAATACCCTTGTTTATATAAACAGAACCAGTGATATGTTGAAGTTTGCGGGGTATAGTGGCTTTCAATTTTATAACACACAATCCACTGTTGAGCAGATGAGAATAGATAGCGCAGGTAATCTAGGTATTGGCACATCCTCCCCCCTCTCTCTCCTCTCAGTTGCCGGTAATGCTCATATCGGCTCTATCAGGCAGGGAATTTCTGCTCCCACTGATGGTTTGTTTGTAGATGGGAATGTCGGTATTGGTGCCACCACCAGCAGCAATAAACTGGATGTTTGGGGTAATAGCAGATTGGCCGGAACCTTAGCTGTAGATTCTACTATCACAGCTCCCTCTGGATTATTTGGATATGCTCCCGGCACTGCTTTATCAGCCGGCACCAATTTGGCTATTTCCGGTAATGTCGGAATAGGTACAACTAATCCTGCTGCTACTCTTTACCTCTCCGATGCCGGCCCCCAAATCTACTTATGGAATACAGATTTAACAACAGCAGCAAGCATTCGTCTAGACGATCCTGGTTATGCCGGCGCGCTCGATATAAGAAATTATGGTGGTTCTGTTGCCGGGTCGCTTGGCGGAATAAATGTAGCTGATACCCATTATATTTATAGCGACAGTGTCGGAGGAGGATTGGTCTTGATGACCGCACAGGCTAAACCTATAAAATTTGTCACCAATAATGCTACTGCACGGATGACTATAGCTTCCGATGGCAATGTAGGTATTGGGGATGATACTCCTGATAGTCTTTTCTCTGTAGGATCCACCTCCCAGTTCCAGGTTAACTCCTCCGGAGCCATAGCAGCTGCAACAGGTATAACCACCTCTGGGGGTTATACCCAATCAGGTTCATCAGTTAATTATTTCAGTGGTAATGTGGGTATTGGCTTTACCTCCCCAGCAGCTACTTTAGATGTAATTGGCACTTCTATGCTGCGAGGAACTGGTGGAACTTATGGCTTAACAGTTACCAACAACGGCAATGTCGGCATCGGCACTACTGCCCCAGCCTATGCTTTGGATGTAAACGGTACCATTAATGCTACAGCAATAAAAACCCCTTACCAACACACCATTGTAGTAGCTAAGAGCGGTGGGGATTACACCACTATCACTGCTGCCTTGGCTGCTATTTCAGACAATTCCTCCAGCAATCTTTATGTAATCAAAGTCATGCCCGGAGTATATACAGAGGCTATCACCATGAAACAGTATGTGGATATCCAGGGATCCGGCTGGAACAGCACCACCATTACCCAAGCAAATGCCCAAGTAGTGACAATTGCTGATAATTCCAGACTGGAAAATGTTAATGTTACCTTAACTGCCTCCACCAGCCAACAATATGCAGTAGTAATCCAGGGAAGCGGTACTTTATACAACTCTAAGGTAACTTATACCGGAGGCAACAATGGAGCTGCTGTCTATACAAACAGCGCTAATAACCCTCAGGTTATCTCTTCAAACCTGAGCAGTCCTGATGCTTATGCCATTAGATTTGCAGGCACTACCTTATTAGTTTCCTATTCAACACTTTCCGGAGGAACATACGATATTGTTAATGAAAACGACGGGACAATCAACTCTTACTTTAATAAATATATCGGCACTGTAAATAACCTCTTCTTTTACGGAAACGGGGTCATTAATTCATACCAGGATATATATACCACTGTTGTTTATAACGGTGGCAGCACCGGAACGCTTAACAAAAAAGACTATGCTCAGGCCCCCCTAGCCAAATCCGGCCAGGCACTTCTACCAATGTGGGTGACTGCTCCTACCGCTCTAAATGCCAACGGCACTTATCTGGGAGTAAATGCTGCTAATGGCTATGCCGGAGATTTGGCTAATTTGATGGTCAATAACTCCTCCAAATTTGTGGTAACGGGAGCCGGTAATGTGGGTATTGGGGTTACTTCTCCAACCCAGGCTTTAGAGCTGGCAGGGACCATGTTATTTAGACCCACGGCTGCTTCCGGACAAAAGGGTTGTATCAGGTTTGATGCTACCAACCAGGACCTGGAATATTCCAATGACTGTACTACCTTCCAATCCTTTGGTTCCACAGCCGGTGGCTGGTCAGATCAGGGGACATACACCAGATTAACCACTACTGCCTCTAATGTAGGAATTGGGGTTACTTATTCTCCTTTTGCCAGAGTCCAAATTGCCGGCCAGGGCACAGGAACAGCTCTGGCTTTACTGACTCAAAACTCCACCCAAAGCCAATTTGGTCTGGCTGTTTTAGATAATGGGAATGTGGGTATTGGCACGACTGCAGCAGGAGGATCATTAGTAGTTGGCTCCGGTAATGTGGGTATTGGCTTTACCAGCCCTGACAGAATTACCCAACTAGCTTCTGATATAGATATCACCAGTTCCGTAGCTTCCCTATTGGGAACTAACGGCAGCCAGTTTGCTATCACCGGCTCCACTGCTGCCAATTTACAAAAGAAATTAACCCTAGGCATAGATACCACAGACAATTATGGTGTTATCCAAACCGCTAACACTTCCGGCACTGCCTATAACCTGGCCTTAAATCCGGCTGGTGGCAACGTTGGAATTGGGACTACCAGCCCGGCGGCACGCTTACAAGTAATCGGCTCAGGCGGATACGAAACCGTTTCCATAAGGAACATGTCAGCCAGTTCAGCTCGCTGGGCTACATTAGACTTACGAAATGACCTTAATCAACAATTAGACATCGGTATTGTCGGCTCAGGCGGATATACTGCCGGGGCATTTAATGGAGCCTACATTCATTCTGACAGCCTGGATTTGAGTTTGCGGACTGACGGGGCTTCCCAAGTAATCAAGTTTTACACTAACGGTGCTAATGAAAGAATGAGAATTGACCAAAGCGGTAATGTGGGTATCCTCACTACCAGCACCGGCACTTACAACATGAATGTTTCCGGCACCATTAATGCCACCGGATTATTTGTAAATGGTGTGGCAGTGGGCACCGGTGGCAGCACCCAGTGGTATACCGCTACCGGAGGCATTGCCTATAGCAACAATGTCGGTATCGGTACTTCTACCCCATTGGATCGACTTGAGATTAAAGGTGCAGGAACTCAACGCCTGTATGTTACAGAATCGGGCAGCACAGTAAGAACTAAGCTGTTTTCAAGCACAACCATAGGTGGATTGTCAACAGAGACTACCCACCCATTAACTTTCCTTACAGCTGACACCGAACGGATGAGGATAGACACCTCCGGCCAAATCGGTATTGGCACAGCTTCACCAAATGCTTTTGGCTGGAGTGCAAACAATAGAATACTTACAGTGCAGGCCGCCACAGCAGACAACGCCGGTATAGTGGAAATGGCCTCACCTGATTTAACCGGTGCAGGACAGGCAGGACTTTTGTCTTTTATTAACAAAGATGGCGGTGCGGGCCAATATTATTCCGCTATCGCCGGTTATAGGGACAATGCCGACAATGCCATGGCTCTTGGTTTCTACACCACCACAGGGGGAACAGGATCCCAAAAGATGACTATTCTTGGTAATGGCAATGTCGGTATTAATGATACTACCCCTTCCTTTACTCTGGAAGTAGCCGGGACATTAAATGTCACCGGGGCAATCAGTTGTGGTTCCGGATGTGCTGCCGGCCCCTGGACCACTTATGGCTCTGATGTTGCCCTTAGCAGTGGTAATGTGGGTATTGGTATCACTACTCCCACTGCTAAATTACATCTTTATGGCTCTGTCCCTTATATCTATGTCGATAATTCAAGCTCAGCTGATAGCTCAGCAGGTGGTTTGGCTATGTTTAACGGTGGAACAGTCAAAGGCAGAGTTGTTCTAGCCGGTGGAGCCAATGGAGGAATAACAGGCCTTTCTGCCGGGGATTTGGCTATTCGCACAGCCAGCACCAAGATTGCCTTTTCTACCGATGACGGTGCAACCAGTATGATGACACTAAAAGGCAGCAATGTCGGTATTGGCTGGACCAGCCCAGGATCAAAATTAGATATATGGGGCAATGCTGACCAAGTCGGCAACCTACCAATAATGAGAATTGTGGATAATTCAGGTAATACCAATGCCAGGACTTGGGGTATTGGTAATGCTTACGGCGGTGCCACCTACGGCGTTTTAGGTTTTTTTGTCAGCAGCACTAACAATCAATCCCTGCAATCATCACCTAAGATGGTGATTCAGGGTGATGGTAATGTGGGTATCGGCACAGCCAGCCCGGCAAGATTATTCCAAGTTTATGGTGGAGATATGCTGGTTAATAATGTCACTACCGGTTCTGCTTCCTCAGACGGGCTCTTAATACAACAAAGCGGATTAAATACTTATATCGGTAATCAGGAAACTGCGGACTTACAACTATTTACCGATAATGGTGGTAATCGTTCTTATATTCAGCTGAAAACCGGTGGTAATGTCGGTATTGGAGCTACTTCCCCGGCCTACAAACTGGATGTTTGGGGCACACTTAATGCCACCAACGGAATTTATTCCAACGGCACACTACTTTCCCCGGGTACCGGTTCTAATTGGTCGGTTACTGGTGGTGATATTTACAGAAGTTCCGGCAATGTCGGTATCGGCACAGCCAGCCCGGGAAGCAAACTTGACATCGTTGGTATGACTACAGGTGATTCAACTTTAAACCACACCGCCCTGATTGGTGATGACACAGCAATGGCAGCCGGAGTCGGTGGTTTACTTTTATTTAGCGGAAGAGCGGATGGTACTACCAGCCAGTTTTATGGCCCCTATATCCGCGCAGCAAAATCAAATGCCACGAGCAGTAATTATGCTTTTGACCTAGCTTTTGGTACAAGAGCCAATGGATCAAACCCAACGGAAAGAATGAGAATTGACAGTGCCGGCAATGTAGGTATTGGCTTTACTTCCCCGGACAGATTACTACAGATCGCGTCTGATATAAACATTACTGGTACTGCAGCTTCCATATTAGGAGCTAACGGAGCCCAATTTAGCATCACCGGCTCCACTGCTGCCAATTTACAAAAGAAATTAACCTTAGGGATAGATACCACTGATAACTTTGGAGTCATCCAGGCCGGAAATACTAACGGGACTACCTATAACTTAAGTTTACAGCCGGGTGGCGGCAATGTGGGTATTGGTATTACCTCCCCCACTCAAAACTTGAATTTAGCCGGCACTTTTGGAATTAGACAATCCCAATCTGATTCTACCCAGGGTTGTATCAGGTACAATTCTTCTACCTTACAGCTTCAATGGTCAAATGACTGTCAAGCCTTCCAGGCCTTCTCTGCTCCGGCAGCCGGTGGCTGGACTTATGATTCCATAAACAATATCACCAGGTTAACCACCAGCTCCTCCAATGTCGGCATTGGGACAAGTGTTCCCGGGGTAAAACTGGAGATTCAAAGTGCCGGGACAGCAAGCACAAGGGAAAATGCCTTAAGGCTTTATTATCCAAACAGTTCCGGCTATTCCGGCGGTAATTCCGGAGGTGTAAACTTACTCTTTGCCGGATTGAACAATGCCGGCAATCAAGTAGATTATGCCCGGATAACAGGGGCTGTATATAGTAATGCTGCCGGAGCAGAAAACGGACAACTACTCTTTAATACCAGAAGCGGCGGCTCCCTTGAACCTAGAATGATCCTGGATCAAAGTGGCAATGTGGGCATTGGGACAACTGCACCAGGAAGCTTATTACAGATACGTAAAGACCAAAATGCCGGCAGTGATATAACTATCCAAAACTCAACCGCCGGGACAGGAGCTTATGCTACCATGAACTTTGGAGCTGACTCTGGAACAATGAGCTTATATGCCTTCAGCAGCTCATATACAACCTCAGGTGCTTTTACCGCTGATGCTGGAGTCATCGAGACCCAGGCAACCCTATCCGGAGGGTTAAATTTACTAACATCTGCTAATGCCCCCATCCGCTTCTACACCAATGGTTCGGCCAACGAAAGGATGAGAATTGCCGGTGATGGCAATGTCGGCATCGGGACAGATAACCCAGGGCAAAAACTTGATGTAGCAGGCAGCATTCAAATGACAGGCCTCCTGACCTCTTCAGTGGCTAAATCAAACACTACCGGCGATAATTCAATGCTTCAAACCACTGACAATGTCTGGCATGTCCGCACCAACACCTCCTACAGTTTTGTGCTTGATACCTGGACTACCAGTAACGCCTGGCAAGAATCCTTCTATATCACCCGGGATGGTGGTGGTTATCTTAAAGCTGCTGCCTGGACTTATGGTTCAGATAGACGAATGAAGGAAAATATTGCCCCCGTAAGTAGTGGCTTAGATAAAATCCTACAACTAAATCCAGTTAGTTTTGACTATATTAACGGGGTTAAAAACAACCTTGGTTTTATCGCCCAGGAAGTACAAGTGGTAATTCCTGAAGCAGTATCAGTTACAGATCCTAGTACGGGAATGCTGGGCCTTAAGACCGATTTTATTGTGCCCTACACTGTCAAGGCTATTCAGGAACAACAGGCTCAAATTAATAGCCTGCTGACCCAACAAGCCACTTCCTCTGCTCTGCTGTCCGGATTATCCATAAACTCAGATGGAACACTGAGTGCTGCCAAGATTTCTGCTGACCACTTAACCCTGTCTGCTGACATTAACTACTCCACTTCTGCCCTGGCTTCTTTGTTAACCCAAACCAATAGTTCCTTAACTTCAGATAACAAAGTAGATGTCTTAACTGCTCTAA
>Ga0082335_1001663_pt1 | contig 45432 bp, 44 predicted proteins | sample Subgrocontami58m_FD_72375 | JGI IMG/M metagenome (GOLD analysis project Ga0082335, IMG submission 72375) | Subsurface groundwater microbial communities from S. Glens Falls, New York, USA - GMW37 contaminated, 5.8 m (SPADES assembly) (version 2) ...
CCCCTTGCGATCGTGAGCGCCCTCGCGGTATTCGTCATCGTCACGCTCGCGCTCAAGGCGAGGCGGCGTCCGGTCGTGACCGGGCGCGAGGAGCTGATCGGGGCGACCGGCGACGTGCTGGAGGATTTCTCCGGCGAGGGGTGGGCGCGCGTGCACAGCGAGACCTGGCGCGTCGCGAGCGCCGTGCCGCTGAAGCGGGGCCAGAAAGTCCGCGTCGTCCGCGCGCAAGGCCTCGTCCTCGCGGTGGAACCGCAACAGGAAGGAGGTGAGTCATGATCTGGGACGCCGGCTGGTTCGCCGCGGCATTCGTCGTCATCGTATTGATCTTCTCGTCGTTCCGCATCCTGCGCGAGTACGAGCGGGGCGTGGTCTTCACGCTGGGACGCTTCTGGAAGGTGAAGGGTCCCGGCCTGGTGCTCATCGTTCCGGGCATCCAGCAGATGGTGCGCGTCGACCTGAGGACGCTCGTCATGGACGTACCCAGCCAGGACGTCATCTCGCGCGACAACGTGTCGGTCAAGGTGAACGCCGTCGTGTATTTCCGGGTGGTCGATCCGGAGAAGGCGATCATCCAGGTGGAGAACTACCTCCAGGCGACCAGCCAGTTCGCGCAGACGACCTTGCGCTCGGTGCTGGGCAAGCACGAGCTGGACGAGATGCTCGCCGAGCGCGAACGCCTGAACCTGGACATCCAGCAGGCGCTCGACGCGCAGACGGATGCCTGGGGCATCAAGGTCTCGAACGTCGAGATCAAGCACGTGGACATCAACGAGACCATGGTGCGCGCGATCGCGCGGCAGGCCGAGGCCGAGCGCGAGCGCCGCGCCAAGGTGATTCACGCCGAGGGCGAGTTGCAGGCCTCCGAAAAGCTGCTCCAGGCCGGCGAAGTGCTCGCTGCGCGGCCGCAGGCGATGCAGCTGCGCTACCTGCAGACGCTGACGGCGATCGCCGGCGACAAGAGCTCGACGATCGTGTTTCCGGTGCCGATGGAGATGATCACGCCCCTGCTCGAGGCGCTGCGCGCCAAACCCGGCGACCGCTGAGCCCCCGGCGCGTCGCGCTACTCCGCCTCCGGAAACACGAGCACGACGCGCGCCGGCCGCTTGCCGTTTGCGGCGATGGTGGCCTCCGCGGAGCGCTTGGCGCCGTCGAACGACGCTTCGATCCGGTAACGGCCCGGGGCCGCGTGGATCAGGCAGATGGGACCGTCCGTCTTGATCTCCAGGCGCGGGGATTTCGATTTCGCGTCGTAGAGCGCGAGCTGCACGTCGGCCAGGTACGCGCCGCGCTTGCCGGCGACGGACATGACCGAGAGATTGGCCTGCGATTGGAGCGCGGCGAGCCCGTCGCGCTCTTCCTCCCCGACGCCGCCGCACGCCCAGCGCATGCCGCCGGACTCCTGCATGGTGAATTGTTGCGCCCCTGCGGAAAGCGGCAGGGCCGCGAGCGCCGCAACCACGATCCAGTTTTTCATGGCACCCGCCCTTCCTGTTGCATGCGCGCCGCGCCGCCGACGGGCACCTGTTCAGCCCAGACCAGGCCGCTCAGGTCGGACTTGATCCGGCCGATACTCCGGCCCGCATGCGCGCAGTCCGGATCGCCCGGCAGCGCGATCAGATCCACGAGGCATCCCACCGCGCGCACCGCGGCGCGGAACTGCTCCGGCCGGATCATGCCCGGGTCGAAGCGCACGATCGCCACCCCGTCGTTGCGCGAAACCGAGACGTCCGCGACGCCGCCGACCAGCGTAAGCGCGCTTCGCACGCTGGCCGCGCGGGCCTCCGAGGTCATTCCTTCGATTACCAGCCAAGCCGTTTCCAGGTTCATGTGCGGCACCTCACGTCCTGTGGCCGAAGATCGGCCGTTGTGGCTTCCTCACTTGGCGCGGCGCATTGCGCCCCCGGCTTCGGGACGGCCTGCGCCGCGGCTGAACGGTACGAGCAAGTTCGCCGGAACCGGCAACGCGAGAATACGGTAAAGGTGGGCGAGCTTGGAGCGGAACATCTGCTCGAATGCGGCGACCGCCTCACTCGGGTTGTAGTCACCCGGCCACCAAAACCAGTCCGAACTCTCGCAATCCGAAAGCTGACGCAGAGCCGCCGCCTTCTGCTGCTCGCTCAGCCTGCCGCTGTCCACGACCTGGTCGAAACTCGCCTTGGCCGCGCACAGCAGGTTCCACGCATGGTTCTTCTCCGCAGACCCGATCCAGGTCGAAAAGTTTCCGTACACCCAACTTCCCGCGACCAGCGCCGAAAGCTCGCCCGGCGCCCCGGCGGAAGGCGATTGCTGCCGCAATTCATCGAGATAGGCGCGGAAGGTGGTCATGCGTATCGCCGGGTGGTTCTCCAGCGACTCGTAAAGGTCGGAAAGAAAGTAGTAGCCGTTGTACGGGTAGTACTCCCAGGCATTCTCGCCGTCGAGGATCACGCTCACCACCGGCCGTTCCGGGGCCTTGGCCGCAATCGCCTCCAGCTCGCCGACGAAATTGGCCGCGGCGTCCCGGCCGTGCCATTTCGAGTACTCGAAGCCGATCAGATCCGAGAGGCGGTCGTCGCGAAAGAAGCACGTCAGATGCTCGCGCGCGCCCTGCACGCGATACGGCCGGTAGAGGTACTCGAAGCGATCGCCCAGGGAGCCGGACGCGCGCTGCAGGCTGTTCGCAAGCACCGCCTCGCCGCTCGCGGTCCAATGCACCCCTTGCGCATCGAGCAGCGACAGGAACGCCTGCGATACGCCGCCTTCGGCCGGCCAGACGCCGCGGGCCGGCGCGCCGAAGCGACGCGCATGGTCCTTCTGCGCCGCCTCCAGCTGCGCCATGACTCTTGCCCTGCCGCCGGCGTAGCCCGCCGCGTCGGGAAGCTTCATCTCCGGCTCGGCGTCGAGCGCGCTGCGAAAATCGAGCAGTAGCGGGGAGAGCGGATGATGCTGGGGCGTCGTCGAGAGCTCGATGCGCCCGGACTCGGCGAGGCGCCGGAAGCGCGGAATGACCTGCCGCACCAGCTCGGCGAGCGTCTTGAAGAGCTCGACCCGGTTCTCGCGGGTGAACTTCGCGCCGATGGCCATCAGCCGCGCGACGACCTCGGACCCGCGCCGCACGCTTTCGCCCGTCCAGGACAGGTGATACCAGGTGAGCAGATCGTAGATGAACTGGTCCGACAGGTAGGCGAACGCTTCCCTGCCCTGCGCCTCGAGCGCCAGAAACAGCTCGTGAAGCCGCTTGTAGGGTGGGAAGGGCGCAATCAGCTTCTGGTGGTCGGCATGGAAGCATCGCTCCAGCACCAGCATGCGCTCGGCCTCCGCGAGCGGCTGCGCGTCGCTGCGCGCGAGCAGCCGCAGCAGCGGGTCGCGCAATTCGCCGCGCTCGAACTGCTCGCAGTAGTCCTCGAGCTGCTCGAGCAGCACCGGAACGAAATTGACCACCGCGCAGACGCCCGGATGGCGCTCCAGATGCCAGGCCATGTCGGTGTAGTCCTTGATCGCATGCAGGTACACCCAGGGCAGCGTGAATTCCCCGGTGGCGTAGTCCCGATAGTCCGGCTGGTGCATGTGCCACACCAGGACGAGATCGAGCGGCCGCTGCATGGATTGCACTATCGCAGGTAATGGACCTGCTGGCCGAGCATTTCCGGAACGATCAGCGTCACGCCGCGCTCGGTGACGTGGAAGCGCTTGCGGTCCTGCTCCGGATTGGCCCCCGCCACGAGGCCGTCGGGAAGCTTGCAGTACTTCTCGACGACGGTGCGCTTGAGCACCACGTTGCGTCCGATATCGACGTTGGGCAGGACCACCGAGTCCTCCACCGTGGCGTAACTGTGCACGCGCACGTTGGAGAACAGCAGCGAACGCCGCACCACCGCCCCGCTGATGATGCAGCCGCCCGACACCATCGAATCGACAGCCATGCCGCGGCGCCCTTCGTCGTCGAACACGAATTTCGCCGGCGGCAATTGCTCCTGGTGGGTCCAGATGGGCCAGTCCTGGTCGTAGAGGTCGAGGTCCGGAACGATCTTCGTCAGTTCCATGTTCGCCTCCCAGAAAGCGTCGATCGTGCCGACGTCGCGCCAGTAGGGCTTGCCCTGGCCCATGGTGACGTAGCCGTCGCCGAAACGATGCGCCATGAGCCGATAGCCGCGCTTGAGCAGGTGCGGAATGATGTCCTTGCCGAAGTCGTGGCTCGAGTGGCGGTCGTCGCTGTCGCGGATCAGCTGCTCGTACAGGAACGGTGCGTTGAAGACGTAGATGCCCATGCTCGCGAGGGCGACGTCCGGCTTGCCGGGCTCGGGCGTGGGCTGGTCGGGCTTTTCGTGGAATGCCGTGATGCGCAGGTCGTCGTCCACGGTCATGACGCCGAACATCTTCGCGTCCGCGATCGGCACTTCGATGCAGGCGATGGTCATGTCGGCCGACCTCGACACGTGGTCGCTGATCAGCTTGCCGTAATCCATCTTGTAGACGTGATCGCCCGCGAGGATCAGCACGAACTCCGGCTGGTAGCGGCGCAGGATGTCGAGGTTCTGATGCACCGCGTCGGCGGTGCCCTTGTACCAATCGGCAGTGACGCGCTGCTGCGCCGGCATCAGTTCGACGAATTCGTGAAAACGCCCGTCGAGGAACGACCACCCCTGAAGAACGTGACGTATCAGGCTTTGCGCCTTGTACTGCGTGCAGATGCCGATGCGCCTGATTCCGGAATTGACGCAGTTGGAAAGGGGGAAGTCGATGATGCGGAACTTGCCGCCGAAGGGCACCGCCGGCTTCGCGCGCCAGTCCGTCAGCCGGCCGAGCCGCGTGCCCCTGCCGCCGGCCAGGATGATCGCCAGCGTCTCGCGCGTGAGATGGCCTCCCCCGGGCGCATCCAGGGCGGTCTGGGCGGGTACAATAGTTGCCGGTGTGTCGCTCACGCCTGCTCCTGAAGCGTCGACAAGATCGTCACGCTCGTCACGTCCGCGCGCCCTCCGCCCGACAGGCGCGGGCCCTGCCTGCCTCAGCCCGACGGGTACCGGGCGTCGACGTCGGCCTCGGCCTCCAGCCAATCCTGCACTTCCCCGCCGCTCGCGAACCCGCGCCGCAATGCGCGGTAGTACGCGGCCTCGGCAATCATGCGCAGCCTCTCCTCCGGCGCGATCGGGCCTTGCGCTGCGCGGCCCGCTCCCGACCGGGTTCCCAATCCCGTGCGCCGTCCGGCCGGCGGCGACGCGCCGCGTCCGGTGCGACGCCCTGTTCCCGTCTGTTTCAGGCCCATGCACTACCTCCTTCCTCGCATGTCTCGCGGATCGTTCGAGAAGAAGTATTGGCCCCCGGGTGCCCCGACTGCTTGTCCTAAGTCAAGAATAATGCGGACGTCATGCAACTGCAATCTCGCGTGCGCCAAGAACGCCCAATGCGGCGTTGGTCACCACGTGAACGGGAATTCGAGCCAGCCGCTCGCCGAACCGCCCCTTGGACCGGAATCCCTTCAGGAAGCCGCCCAGTCTCAGCCGCGACACGATGCGCGGCGCGATCCCGCCCGCGATATACACGCCCCCTCGCGCAAGCACGTCGAGCGCGAAGTCCCCGGCCGCGGCGCCGTAGGCCTCGATGAACAGGTCGAGCGCCCGCCCGGCGAGCGGGTCGCCGGCCTTCAGCGCGAGTTCCACGACGGCGGCGGCCTTGTCGGCGCCGTCACGCAGCGGCGCGGCCGGCTGGGACCCGGACTGCGCGCCGCGCGCGCTCAGGAATTCGTACACGTTGACAAGTCCCGGTCCCGAGACGACCTGCTCGACGGCGACCCATCCCGTCTTCGCGTGAATATGGCGCCACAGCTCGCACTGCTCCGGCGTGGCGGGGGCAAATCCGGCGTTGCCGCCCTCGCTCTCGAGCACCTCGTAGCGCCCCGCCTGCCAGACGCGGAACGCCACCCCCAGCCCCGTCCCTGCCCCGAGCACCACCTGCGGCGCGCGAGCGACCGGCTCGCCCGGTTGCAGCGCGATCACGTCGGCGGGGTCGAGAAGCGCGATGCCGCTCGCCGCGGCGACGAAGTCGTTGACGAGCCGCACCCGCCCGATGCCGAACTTCGCCGCGAGTGCGACCCCGTCGATCACCCAGGGCAGATTCGTCATGCGCACGCGGTCGCCGTCGATCGGCCCTGCGACGCCGAGCACGGCGACCTCGATCGGCTGCCGCTCGAGGCCCTGCGTGCGCACGTCGTCCAGGAAGCGCGTGAACAGCGCGTCGAATCCGTCGAATCCGGCGTCGAGATAGCGCCCTTCGAACACGACGCGCGATCCGCCGTCGCGACGCTCGACGAGTTGCAGGATCGTCTTGGTCCCGCCGAGGTCTCCGGCGATGAACATGGCCTGTCTCCTGGAGAGCGAAAGGAAGCGCGGAATGAAGCGGCCGGCACGGACATAGTATGCTAACCTCCGGCTGCCACGCAGTGTGGCTCGTACCGCGTTCGCCTTTGATCCCGTCCTCCATACGGATTCTGTTTGCCACCCCCGAATGCGCCCCGCTGGTGAAGACCGGCGGCCTCGGCGACGTGAGCGCATCGCTTCCGGCGGCGCTCGCCCGGCTCGGCATCGACGTGCGGATTCTGCTTCCCGGCTACACCCAGGTGCTCGAGGGACTGCCGGACGCGACCCTGATATCGACCATCGCCGCGCGCGGATCGTTCCCGTCGGCGGCGATTCTCGCCGCCTCGGGCCCGCGCGGCGTGCCGCTGCTGGTGCTGGACTGCCCGTCCCTGTACCGCCGCCCCGGCGGACCCTATCACGACGCGCAGGGCCGGGAGTGGCCCGACAACGCGCTGCGCTTCGGCCTGCTCTCCCGGGTCGCGGCGGATCTGGGATGCGAATCCAGTCCGCTCAATTGGCGGCCGGACGTCGTCCACTGCAACGAATGGCAGACCGGGCTCGCGCCGGTGTACCTCGCTTACGCGCAGGGGCTGCGCGCCTCCAGCCTGATCACCATCCATAACCTCGCTTTCCAGGGACTGTTCGAGCCGAAGCTTCTGCCCGTGCTCGGCCTGCCGGCGTCGAGCTTCACGATCGACGGGCTCGAATTCTACGGAAAGCTCTCGTTTCTCAAGGGCGGCCTGAGCTACGCCGACGCGATCACCACCGTGAGCCCGACCTACGCCGAAGAGATCCAGAGCGACCCGCTGGGATTCGGGTTCCACGGATTGCTCGCGTCGCGCAGGGACGTGCTGACCGGCATCCTGAACGGCATCGATACCGATCTGTGGAATCCCGCCACCGACGGAATGATCCCGTTCCGCTACGACGCGGGCACGCTCGACGCGAAGCACTTGAACAAGCGCGCGCTGCAGAACGCCCTGGGGCTCGCCGCCGATGACGCGGTCCCGCTGTTCGGCGCCGTCAGCCGGCTCGCGCACCAGAAGGGCTCGGACCTGTTCATCCAGATCGCCGCGAAGCTGGTCGCCCTGCCCGCGCAATTGGCCGTCCAGGGGACCGGCGACGCCGAAACGCAGCGCGCGCTCGTCGCACTGGCCAGGCAATATCCCGGCAGGATCGCGGTCAGGATAGGTTTCAACGAGCCGCTTGCCCACTTGATCGAGGCCGGCGCCGACATGTTCCTCATGCCCTCGCGTTTCGAGCCCTGCGGAATGAACCAGATGTTCAGCCAGCGCTACGCAACGCCTCCCGTCGCGCGCGCAACCGGAGGGCTGATCGATTCGGTGGTCGACTGCACTGCACGCACTCTGGCGGACGGAACGGCCACGGGCTTCCTGTTTCGCGACGCCGACGCGGCGGATTTCCTGGCCGCTGCCGAGCGCGCAATCGCGGTCTACCGGGATCCGCCGGCCTGGAAGGCGTTGCAGCGCAACGGCATGGCGCGCAATTTCAGCTGGGACGCGAGCGCGGACAAGTACGTGGAGATCTACCGCCGCATCGCCGCGCGCCCGGCGGCTGCCGGCCGGCCCGCGCTCAGGCCCACGCCATGAGCCCGAGCTCGAACGGGTGCGCAAGCAGCGAGTGGCAGGGGTAGACGCGGATGCGATAGTCGATCCTGCCGCAAAGGTCCGGCGTAAGATCCAGAACGAAGCGGTGTTCTCCGGGATCGCCTCCCGGGCCCGCGCTGGCCAGCGCGTACCTGCTGGGCGCCACGTCGGCGCCTTCGGCGGGGGACAGCAGCAGCTCCGCCGCCACGTCCTCCGGCGCGAGTCCGTTGAGCGCGACGCCGATCTCGATGCGCATGCCTTCACCGTAGCGGATGCGCTTCCTCGGCGCGTCGATCCGCCGCACCTTCACGCCGGCCCAGGCGTGCCGGACGCGCGCCTTCCATTGCGCGACGGCCTTTGCGGTGCCGTAGTCGTTCTCGCGGTACATGCGGCCCTGCTGGGACGCGGGCACGTAGGAGTTCGCGACGTAGTCTCCGAGCATGCGCGACGCGCTGAATTGCATCAGGATGCTCGCGATCGAGCGCTTGGCGAGCCGGACCCACTCCTGCGAATAGCCGATGTTGCCGCGGTTGTAGTACAGCGGAATCACCTGGTCCTGCAGCAGCTCGTACAGGGTACGCGCCTCTTCGCTGTCGCGCTGATACTGCTCGAGCGCGTCCGAAGCCGGCTTGATCGCCCAGCCGTTGTCCCCGCGGTATCCCTCGCCCCACCAGCCGTCGAGCACCGACAGGTTGATCACCCCGTTGATCCCCGCCTTCATCCCCGAAGTCCCCGAAGCCTCGAGCGGATAGACCGGATTGTTCAGCCAGACGTCGACACCCGCCACGAGCCGCCGCGACAGGCGCAGGTCATAGCCTTCGACCAGCAGGACCTTGCCTTCGAAGTCCGCGGTCCGCGCAACCTTGGCGACCTGCCGGATCAGTTCCCGGCCGGGCTCGTCGGCCGGGTGCGCCTTTCCTGCGAAGATGAACAGCACCGGCCGCTTCGCGTCGGAGACGATCTGGCGCAGCAGGTCGAGGTTCTCGAACAACAGCGTCGCGCGCTTGTAGGTGGCGAACCTGCGCCCGAATCCGATCGTGAGCACGTCGGGATTGGCGGGATCGGCGAGCCTGAGGATGCGGTCGAGGTGCGCCTCGCTTCCCCGATTGCGGTTGTGCTGCGCCGCGATGCGGTCGCGCACGAGCAGCAGCATCTGGGACTTCAGGAACTGGTGCCTGCTCCACAGAATATGGTCCGGTATCTCGTTGATTCGCGCCAGGCAGGCGGGATCGTTCACGCGCTGCATCCAGCCGTAGCCCAGGAAACGGTCGAAGATCTCCATCCAGTCCGGCGCGAGGAACGTCGGCACGTGCACGCCGTTGGTCACGTAGCTCACCGGGTTTTCCTCGGGCGGGATCTGCAGCCAGAGATCCTTCAGCATGTCGGCGCTCACCGCGCGGTGGATGCGCGACACGCCGTTCTGGAAGCGCGAGCCGCGCACCGCCAGCGCGGTCATGTTGAAGTCGTGCCCGCCGGGGGTGCGCCCCAGCGAAAGCAGCGTCTCCTTGTCGAGGTGCAACTCGCGGCAGAAATGATCGAAATAGCCCGAGATCATCTCCTCGGAGAACCGGTCGTGCCCGGCCGGGACGGCGGTGTGCGTGGTGAACACCGTGTTCGCCGCCGCCGCTTCGAGCGCGCTCGCGGAGTCCAGGCCCATCTCCCGCATGAGCCGGCGCATCCGCTCCAGCACCAGGAATGCCGCGTGACCCTCGTTGACATGCCAGATCGTGGGCCTGATTTCCAATGCGGCGAGCGCGCGCACGCCGCCGATGCCCAGCACGATCTCCTGCATGAGGCGCGTGTCCTTGTCGCCCCCGTAGAGACGGTGCGTGATGTTCCGGTCGCGCTCCCCGTTTTCATCGAGGTCCGTGTCCAGAAGGTACAAGCGCACGTGCCCGACGCGCACCCGCCACACTTTGACCGCCACGCTGCGCCCGGGAAGCTCGACGTGGATGCGCAGCTCGCTGCCGTCGCCGCGTATCACCGGCAGCACCGGCAGATCCTCGAACTCCGCGTCCACATGGACGGCGTGCTGGTTGCCCTCGGCGTCGATGGTCTGGGAGAAATAGCCCTGCCGGTAGAGCAGCCCGACGCCGACGAACGGCAATTGCATGTCGCTCGCCGCCTTGCAATGGTCGCCCGCAAGGATGCCCAGCCCGCCGGAATAGATCGGCAGGCTTTCATGGAACCCGAACTCGAAGCAGAAATAGGCGACCAGGTCGTCCGGGCGAAGCATGGGAGTGCTTTCGCTGCGCGCCGCCTCGACGTGCTCCGTCTCGTAGACGGAGAGCACGCGGTTGTAGCTGTACAGGTATTCCGGGTCCTCCGCGGCCTCCAGCAGGCGCCGCTCGTCCACGCGCTTGAGCAGGATCTTGGGGCTCTGCCCGACGGCGTCCCACAGCGCCGGGTCGAGACGCGCGAACAACGCCCGCGCCTGCCGGTCCCAGCTGTACCAGAGATCGTTGGACAGTTCCTCCAGGCGGCTCAGCCGCCTGGGTACTTTCGGGTTGATTTCGACGGTGTATGCGGTACCGGGGCGTTTCATAGGCCAATCTTAGCGCATCGGCCGCATCGGGTTCCGGCCCGTGCGGAGGTCAGCGCTGCCATGCGATCAATCCGAGTTCCGCCGCGCAATCCGCCTCCGGGTGCCAGGCCAGCACGCGCGGAGTGAAGTGCCAGTCCGGGCGCAGCGCCGACACGCTTGCGGTGTAGACGTAACCGATTACCGCGCCCGGAACGGGCGCCGAGTGCGTCATCGGTTCGCGCACCGGATCCTCGCCGTGCTCGGGCTCGGCATAGAGCTCCACGCGCACCGACTCGCGCGGGATCTCTCCGAGGTGGACCTGCACCTCGAAATGCCACTGCCCTTCCCTGCGCTCGGCGCTCAGCCGCCCGAAATGGATCTGGCGCCAGCCGGCGCGCAGCCGCTCGTGCCACACGCTGAGTTCTCTCGCAAGCGTCGCGCCCTCGGCGCTGCGTCGCCGGAATTGCGCGGCGGCAGGCCGGTAATACCGGTTCAGGTATTGCTGCAGCATGCGATTGCTGCTGAATCGGGGCGCGAGCTTCGCGATGCTCGCGCGCATGCGTTTCACCCAGCCGGCCGGAATGCCGCGTGCATCGCGCTCGTAGAACAACGGCACGGCCTCCTGCTCGAGCAGGCGATACAGCGCCTCCGCGTCCGCGGCATCGCTGGAGGTCTCCGGTCCCTTCTGCGAGACGATCGCCCACCCCAATTCGGGTTCCCAGGCCTCGGCCCACCAGCCGTCGAGCGTGGACATGTTCAGGCCGCCGTTCGCCAGCACCTTCATTCCGCTGGTGCCGCACGCTTCCCACGGCCGGCGCGGCGTGTTGATCCAGAGATCCACACCCTGCACCATTTCCTCCGCCATCCCGATGTCGTAGTCCTCGAGGAATACCGCGCGGGCGCGGACGTCCGGACGATTCACGAAAACGAACCATTCCTCGATGAGGCGCTTGCCCTGCACGTCCGCCGGGTGCGCCTTGCCCGCGACGATGATCTGCACCGGACGCAGCGGGTTCGTCAGCAGGCGCGCCAGCCGGTCCGGATCATGCAGCAGCAGGTTGGGCCGCTTGTACTCGGCAAAGCGGCGCGCAAACCCCAGCGTGAGTACGTTCGGATCGAGCAGGCGCAAGGCCTCGTCGACTTTCTCCTGCGACGCGCCGCGCTGGCCGAGCTGCCACGCCAGCCGCCCGCGCGCATAGCGCACCAGATCCCGGCGCTCCTCGGTCGCGACCTTCCAGATCGTTTCGTCGTCGATGCCGGCGATCGCGTCGGACAGGTTCTCCGCCGTGCCGAGCCAGCGCCGCTTGCCGCATGCCTCGGTCCAGAGCCGGTCCGCCCACAGCGAGTCCCACGAGGGGACGTGCACGCCGTTGGTCACATGACCGATCGGTACCTCGTGCTCCGGCCAGCCCGGGTACAGGTCGGCGAACAGGCCGCGGCTCACCTGTGCGTGCAACCGGCTGACCCCGTTCGCGCGCGCGCTGCCGCGCAGCGCGAGGTAGGCCATGTTGAATGGCTCCGCCTCGTCGCACGGGTCTTTCCGGCCGAGCGCGAGAAAATCGTTCAGCGGAAATCCGAACTCCGCGAGGTAGCCGCCCGCATACTGGCGCATCAGCTCGGACGGAAAGACGTCGAAGCCCGCCGCGACGGGTGTGTGCGTCGTGAAAACGTTTCCCGCCCTGGCCGCCCACCACGCTTCCCGGAACGAGACGCCGTGGCGACACATGAACTGGCGGGCGCGCTCGACGACGGCGAAGGCCGCGTGGCCCTCGTTCAGATGGCAGACGTCGGCGGCGATGCCGAGCTTCTCCAGCAGCGCCCAGCCGGCGATGCCGAGCACCATCTCCTGCTGCAGGCGCCTTTCGGTGCCGTCCCCGTACAGCTTGGCGGTGATGCCCCGGTCGCCCGGGCCGTTGAGTATGTCGTTGCCGTCCAGGAGGTACAGGCGCACGCGCCCGACGCTCGCCTGCCACACGCGCAGGTGCAGCATGCGTCCGGGCAGCTTCAGGTCGACGCGCAGCCAGTCGCCCTCGCGGTCGATCACCGGCTGGATCGGCAGGCTGCTCGGTTCGTTGTACGGATAGGTTTCCTGCTGCCTGCCGCACGCATCGATGGTCTGGCGGAAATAGCCCTCCTGATACAGCAGGCCCACGCCGACCAGCGGCACGCCGAGGTCGCTCGCCGTCTTCAGGCAATCCCCCGCCAGGATGCCCAGCCCGCCCGCGTGCAGCGGAAACGCTTCGCTCAGGCCGAACTCCATGCTGAAGTAGGCCACGGTCTCCAGCCCGATCCCCTGCGGGCCCTGTGCGCACCACGCGGGCTCCTCCAGGTAACGCGTCCGGTCGGCCTCGATGCGCGCCAATTCCCTCCTGAACTCGGCGTTGCGCGCGAGCGCCTCCAGTCGCGCATACGATACGTTCTGCAGGATGGCCCAGTGGCTCCGCGTCTGCTCCCACAGGTCCGGGTCAAGCGCCCGCCACAGCGCGTCGCCGGCGTGGCTCGAGCTCCAGCGCACGTCGAGCGCGAGCTCGGTGAGCGCTTCGAGTCCTTCGGGAAGGCCGCGCGGCAGAAAGTGATGCATGCGCCCCTCGCCTTCATTCCCGATGCGGAGAAGTCGAGCGCGGCGTCGTGGACGCCGCCGGAACAGGCTTATTGGCGGAGAGGGAGGGATTCGAACCCTCGATACGGGAGTAACCCGTATAACGCCTTAGCAGGGCGCCCCCTTCGGCCACTCGGGCACCTCTCCGTCTTGACAATGCGTCATCCCCGCTAAAGCGGGGATTCGGCAACAGCGATGGGCCGTGACTATAGCACGGCGATCACGCCCACGTTCAGCTTGGCTGATCGAGTCCGAATGCGCGGTGCAGCGCGCGCACCGCGAGCTCCATGTATTTCTCGTCGATCACCACCGAGATCTTGATCTCCGAGGTCGAGATCATCTGGATGTTGATCCCCTCCTCGGAGAGCGTGCGAAACGCCTTGGACGCGATTCCGGCGTGCGTGCGCATTCCGACGCCGACGATCGATACCTTGCAGATCTTCGGGTCACCGGCGATGTCCGTCGCCTTGATGTGGTCCTTGACCTTCTTGTTCAGGACTTCGACCGCCTTCTGGTAATCGTTTCGCGGCACCGTGAACGAAAGGTCGGTCATGCCCTTCACGCTCGCGTTCTGGATGATCATGTCGACGTCGATGTTGGCTTCGCCCACCGGGCCGAGGATGGCGTAGGCGATGCCCGGCCGGTCCGGTACGCCCATCACGGTGATCTTCGCCTCGTCGCGGCTGAACGCGATGCCGGAAATAACGGCCTGTTCCATGTTTTCGTCTTCCTCGAAAGTGATCAGCGTGCCTTCGCCCTCTTCCTCGAAGCTGGACAGCACGCGCAAGCGGACCCGATACTTGCCCGCAAACTCCACGGAGCGTATTTGCAGCACCTTGGAGCCGAGGCTCGCCATCTCGAGCATTTCCTCGAACGTGATCGTACGCAGGCGCCGGGCCTCGGGAACGATGCGCGGGTCGGTCGTGTAGACGCCGTCCACGTCCGTATAGATCTGACACTCGTCGGCCTTGAGCGCGGCCGCGAGCGCGACGCCGGTCGTGTCCGAGCCTCCCCGGCCCAGCGTCGTGATGTTGCCCTGCGCATCGATGCCCTGGAATCCGGCCACCACGACGACGCATCCGGCGTCCAGGTCGGCGCGCATGTGCTCTTCGTCGATCTTCTCGATGCGTGCCTTGGTGAACGCGCTGTCGGTGCGTATGGTCACCTGGGCCCCTGTGTAGCTCTTGGCGTTCAGGCCGAGATCCTTGAGCGCCATGCAGAGCAGTCCGATGGTGACCTGCTCACCGGTCGAGACGACGACATCCAGCTCGCGCGGGTCCGGGTCCGCCTGGATCTCCTTGGCGAGCGCGATCAACCTGTTGGTTTCTCCACTCATTGCCGAAACGACGACAACGAGCTGATGGCCGCGCGCCTTCCACTTGGCAACCCGTTTGGCGACGTTCCTGATCCGCTCGGCGCTGCCAACCGAGGTGCCCCCGTACTTCTGTACGATCAATGCCATGCCGACTCCACAATATCGTTGAATTTTATCGCAAATTCTGGCCGAAATTAAGGGGGTAGCGCAGTGACTTGCGCGAGCTTTTTCGCATTTCCGGTGTCCAATCGAACTCAGGCACGCTATGTGCTCAGGTGAGGGTGTTTTTCTGCAATCAGGTGAGTGATGGACATGAAAATTCACGAGATCTTTCTGAATCCCCGGGAAATCCGGCGGCGGCTCGGCCTCAACCAGCAGGAATTCTGGACCAAGATCGGCGTCACGCAGAGCGGCGGGTCACGCTACGAAAGCGGCCGCAACATGTCCAGACCGGTCATGGAGCTGCTGCGCCTGGTCCATATCGAGCAGATCGACCTGAGCAGGGTCAAGAAAGAGGACTTCGAGATCATCGAGCACCTCAAGAACTACCATCCGGATCTGTACCGGAGCCTGAGGCGAGCGGTGCGCGCCAAGCGCAAGAAAGGCAACGGCGCCTCCCACTAGCACCGGGATTGGCGGAGGTGTGTCTGCCACATTTCGCGCGGAAACCCGCATGGATAGCGGGTTCCCCGAAGACGGAATATTGGAGTTACCACGTTTGTTACCACGGACTCCGACCCGCTATCCCCTGCCCGCGCGGAACCTAGATTCCGGACCCATGACCCACTCCACCAAGTCAACGGTCTCTTTGCCACCAGCAGTTCCTCCCAAGCCACCCCGTTTCACCTAGTACCATCCGCAACGCGCGCGCCAGGCTTCCTGTCACCCAGTTGCTGATTCCCCACGGCGGACGCCAGGTCGTGCCGACCCCGAACCGCTGAAACGCGCCGCCTAGCGCGGCTTTGTAGCTACTCACTTGCTTTCGCCCCTCATCTTGCAGTGAAGGGGACGAAAGCGTGAGCAGCAGACAAGCCGCCAGAGCTGGGCGGCTAAAGCATTTCCACACCGAAAACCTTCCCCCTCCCGTCCCCCAGGGGAGGCGAAGAGAACTCCGCATGAGCAGCAGTTTTTCAACCAGCGCATAGGAGGCGCAAATGCTGCTCAGCACTCAACTGCACAACGCCAGCGATATCGAACTGCTTACCGTTCTGCTTGGCAATCGTAGCACGGCCGAATATCTGCTCCGGAACGCGAAGGGCTCTTTGTTCTCACTCTTGCACCAAGCCCCGCAGGAAATTGGAGACCTGTTCTGCTCCGAAGGGAAGGGTACCTATGCGGGAGACCCTCTTTCGAAATTGCACGCAGCACGGGAGCTCGCAGCCCGCGCCATCACCGAGGAACTCCAGCACCGCGACGCGCTAAGCAGTCCGACGGCAGTTCGCAAGCTTCTCATGCACCGTATGGCGGGCCTGCCGCACGAGGTTTTTGTCGTGCTCCTGCTAGACGCACAGCACCGGGTTATCGCGGTCGAGGAGCTTTTCCGGGGCACTTTGACACAGACAAGCGTTTATCCCCGGGAAGTCGTGAAAGCGGCACTGAGGGCGAACGCTGCTGCTGTGATCTTCGCGCACAACCACCCCTCGGGTGTAGCCGAACCGAGCAGCGCCGACGAACTCCTTACTCGTACCCTGAAGCAAGCCCTTTCGCTTGTAGATGTTCAGACCTTGGATCACTTTATTGTCGCGGGCACGAAGACATTATCTTTTGCCGAGCGCGGATTACTGTAACCAGCACTACGGCACGTTCTTCCTGGCGCGACGAATAGCCCTCTCACCGAGGAAGGCTAGCGTCGCCTGGACGAGTGGCGTAGTCTACTCAAAACCATTCGTATTCCCAGGCCCCCGTGTTACTACAACGGTGCCGATTGCCATCCACCAAGTTGAAGCACATGAAGAAACCAGATCACCTTGTCTACGACTTTGGAAAGGTGTCACAAGCCGTGGAAGTGCTCATCAGAAACCCGCATGATGCTCGGGAGCGTCTGCGAGTCGCGTCAGAGTACCTATTTGCAGTTGATCCACGCGGGTTGCCTGACCCTTGCCGTAAGGAGATCCAGTGGATTCACGACATGCTTCTCCGATACCCTGCGGAGCCGTCATACCCCTCTCGCCAGGAAGCAACCCACCACCGGGCACGCAATACCACGGCAGCGAAAATCGCCGCTCGCGTTTGGAATCTTTATCATCTGATGACACAAGAACTTGAGTCGCGAGAAGTGAAAGAACATGGTCTGGTATAGCGAAAGGGACCCCAGGTGGAAGCCTCTGCCTATGCGAGACAAGGTCAATGGGCAATGCCCTAGATGCGGGAATACCGTTGACTTCCAGCTCGGCTATTACGATGAGGGAGTCTTCCTAGCTGGGATAAAACTCTTCGGGCCGAGAAAAGCTGTCTTACATTGCCCTATCTGTATTTATTTTTCCGAATTGGACGAACAGGATCTGCACAAGCTAAGGGCCTGAAATGCTCACCATGTCAAATGGCTTGAGATTCATCGGGTATGGAGCCACCGTTACGTGCCCCCAATGCCATAACCGTGTAGTCGAGCAAATATTTGTTCGGTTTGATGACATGGGCTTTGCTTTTATTCCCGTTTGGAGAAGCCGCTTTGGCACGGAGTCAATTTGCCACATTTGCCGTACTGTTCTAGAAGCCACGCCTTCGGGTAATGCGCATCGCCTAGACGCACGGCTCCGTATGGCATCGGAAGCCACACTGCAATACGTCAAGAGCTTGAGCTGGTTACAACGAAGAACCTACCTTAGCGATTTGCGTAGTTTGGAATTACGCGATTTCAGCGCGTTTATCGAAACCCATTGCGCCGGATGATCAGTACCGCCAGGGCACAGGAGGCCCACGATGTCTGAAACACCGCGCGTAATGCTATGCCCCCGTGATACTCAAACGGGAACATGCTCTCGTCACACTCGTCTAGGCCGCATCACCAGATCGAACAATCCGATGCGTTTACGACTTCGCAATGCTACCTACAGCAGCATTCGGTACTCTTACTGATTCTCAGCGGACCTTCCTCTCTGCCTTACAAGAGCAGCAGGTTCACTACCTTGTCACAGGTTCCTACGCGGGGCGTCACTATGGTATTCACCGGCGGCCGCGCGATCTAGACATCGTAGTGAAGAGGGAGGTGGGCAATATCGACCGCCTTGCGACCGCACTCTCAATACTTCCATGCGTTAACCCCGAACCCATCCGAACTCACTTCTTACAACCTGACAAGGTATTTCACTGGAAGGACGTGGAAGTATCAAATGGGGTTCCACACATTTCTCTCCAAGACCTCTTTGCGGAACGTACGCTAGTGCAGCACGAGGAGTTTCTTCTGCCGATAATTTCTAGATACCTATTCATCCAAGGCAAGCTATATGCCCTCGCAGATCCTCTGCGACCACAAGACAAACGGAGCCAGGACCTTGCGGACTTGCAAGCCCTACTGGACATCCGGTCCTGACACCTCGTCGCCTTACGAGATAGCCGGAGAACAACCCATGCGCAAAATTACACTAATGGTTCTCATCCTTTATTCATCAATCGCAGGAGCGCAAGCGCCAACAAAGAACCTCATGGTCCGAGGGGTCGGTCTTCACACTTGCGGCGAAGCAATGCAGAATATTGACAAATACGGCGAGCAGTGGGAAATATTATATTCTTACTGGATTGCAGGCTTTATCAGTGGCAGAAACGCTGAACGTACATCCTCCTCCAAAAATTTCGGTGTGAGTGATGGTATTTCTGAGCCAACGATAATGGCGATGTTCAAGAGCAGGTGTCGCCAGGATGCGCTTACATCAGTATTGAATACGGCGGCTCACATTTACAACGAGATAGAAACGCGGCAGCGTTGATTGAGCGGCAGGGCCCAACCCCCACGAGCGCCTTGCCTTCGGAGAAGCGGAAGCCGTAGAAACCAGAAGTTCCCAGATCTGACCGGACCGGGGAGCCGATTAGCGGCAAGCCTAGGCGCCGTATCGTTGCCTCTCTGCGTCCGGCATCTGCAATTTGGCTCGGGGGTCCTCGAATTCTTGTGCGATTTCACCACGTAGGAGTAACCTTCAACCGTCAAGTCCGTAGGCTCTCGCATCAGCGCAACGGGGGCTAAGACAGTGTCAGCGGAATCGGTGTGCTGACATGGACAAGGGGGACCGGAGACGTGAAGCGGAATCTGATTTATTCACTGCTAGTATTTTGTCTCCTTTTCTCATGGGTCGTCTCTGGAGCCATAACCCAGCTTTCCATGGGTGTTCTCAGCAGTGGCGATATTTGGTTTGTTCTTGGATTCTCCATCGCCATGGCGGGCGTCGTCGCCATTATCTTCTTCATCGTCTTTCGGGGAATTCGGAAAAAGTTCTTTGGCGGGGCGATAGAAGCGGGATATCGACCGAGCGGAAGGTTTTCTGTCGTGGCCGGAACCCTTCTAGCCATAAGCATTGTCGGTAGTGTTGCCCAGTCGTATTCCCTCGGAAAGGTGAAGACGGAAGCCGCGAAAGCGGAAGCGAAACGGAATGAGGATGCCGCGAAGGCTCGTGCAGAGCGGCAGGATAAAGAGAGGCAGCGCTTGGCTGCTATGAGCCCAGACGAACGAGAAGCCGAAGCGAGAAGAAAGGAAGAAAGTGTGGTCGCCCCGATGCTTCAGGAAGGCCAGAAGATGCTGAAACGATGGCGAGAACGCGAGGCGTGGGCTACGGCTTTCTTGGCCGGCAAGAAGCTCAAAGAGCCAGACAGCAACCCCGTTACCAAGCAGGAATGGGATGACGTTAAGGCACGCCTGAACTCGATCAAGGAGACCCAACCGCAGTATCAGAAAGCCCAGGCGATGCTCAAGGCGATGGCGGAGGAGGACAAGAAGGCTGCGGCAGCCGAAGCCGCGTTTCGGGCAATCGCCAGGGCTGAGGCGCGAAAGCACTTCGCAAAGAACTTGGAGCAAGTCTTTCTAGAGAAGAGGATGGATACCGATGTCTCCGCTTCCGGCACCAAGAACACAGTCCTCAAAATAAAGTGGGTTCTCGCCAGCAGAGTTACCGCGAATGATTTGAGCAAGTCTGGCATTTTGGAGCAGGCCGAGAATTCGGGTTTCAAGAAGGTCATATTCACTGATGGCTATGAGCGGCAATGGTGGTGGGACTTAAAGCCGAAAGCCGATTAGGAAGCAATGTGACCGCCCAGAGAACGCTTGAGAATCCTCCAGGATCGACGTTAGCCCAAGTCGTACCGAGATTGCCTATAAAGAAGGAGGGGTTCGGACATGCTCGTCTGGCGCAATCCGATACGCTTTTCGTCGACTTGGCGGGCGTACCGAAACCTTACTTCGATCCCTCGCCCTAAAGCTTCGTATCGTAATGATTTCCAGAACGAATTTCCTTCCCCCTGACAATATCTGCCAGCAGCCGACCGTTGCCACCTTCATACAAGACGGCGGGCTCGCCTGAGGAAAGAGAGTCTTCCCTGATTGCCGAAAGGCACTGTCGCGCGTATATTGAACTATTGTTTACGGGGCTGAAGGGAGGTTATCCATGTTGATGCTTCCAAGAGTCAAGAAAAGCTTCAAACGCGCGCTCACCCGCCTTGAGAGTGCAAACAAGGTTGTGGCGGCGGTGGCACTCGGGCTGGGCATTGGGTTAGGCACTTTGCCTGCAACGGACGTGCACGCGGCGCCTGCTGTGCAACAAAGCACCGCGCAACCTGTCGGTTCCCTGCTTTTCGCGGCGCCGAATAAGCCTGGAGATGTGGTAGCCGACCACTATTCGCACTACTCCCACAGCTCGCACGCAAGCCACAGCAGCCACTATAGCCACTACTCGAGCCGGTAGCCGGATAAGCCGCCATCATGGCCGACGCTGCGAGCGCTGCGTCGTTCCTGAGCGGCTCAGATGAGCTTGGCGCCTACGTTCGCGTGAGCGTAGACCCCAAAGTCTTTTCCGAGACCGCAATCCTGAAGACTGCCTACTGGTTCACCGACCAGTATTACCTGTACCTTGCCGGAAACCGCGCCACCGGATTGCTGGATGTGGAATTCCGCCTGAAGCAGGGCGAGAACCCTGACAGGCTCAAAGCAGCGTGCGGCGAATTCTGGAACGCAATGCTTGACCAAGCCGTGCGGCAGCGCGTGCTTGAGGAAACGGCCAGCGTACGCGATACCCTGCTCAAGAAAGCCTTCTTTGAAGCGCGTGCGCCATTGCCCCCCAACACAATCTCAGACGAATCGCACATCCCTCAGCCGCACCAAGGCTATCAGAGCGACCCCGTCAAAGCAGGTGGGCAGAACTGATGGAAGTCACGCGCACCATTGACAACGCGCTCTATCCGCGCAAGGCGCTTCAAGACGCGCGCGAAGCGTATGGCCAGTACTGCATCGTGCGGGCCTCGCCGTTGCCTGGCGGGTTGGTGGGCATCACCGTCGCCGTCAAACCAGAATACGGCGAGGACGCTCGGCAGGTCGTGCTGGAATTCTGGAACTTCTTCCTTGATACTGCCTGCCAGCTGCGATTCGAAGGGGCATAGCCCCGATGGCCGGCACCGCATTTCACGGCCGTGATCACTATTTCCCTTCGAGCGCCGGTTACTCATTGCTTCCCTTCCGGTTCGACCACCGCGCGACCGGGGAATATCTCCTCGTAAACGAAGTTGGTGAATACCTCGTTCTGGCCGCGAACGACTTTCACCGTTTCGTCAACCATGCGCTGACGGCGGCCGACCAGGTCTATCCGCGACTCAAGGCGAAACATTTCCTATCTGACGCAGGCTCGTCCGCTCTGTTCGAAGCGCTTGCTTCCAAATACCGCACCAAGAAATCATTCCTGGAGGGGTTCACAAAGCTTCACATTTTCGTGACCACCTTGCGCTGTAACCAGTCTTGCCCCTACTGCCAAGTCTCTCGGCAGAATGAATCTGCTGGAACCTTCGACATGCCCGTGGAGGCGCTGCACCGATCAGTAGACCTGATGCTTGCGAATCCAGCACGCGCGGTCACGATGGAATTCCAAGGCGGCGAGCCTTTACTCAACTTCGAGCTGCTCAAGGAAGGCGTACGTTACGCGAAAGAGCGTAACGCTAGCATCGGCAAGCACGTCGACTACGTCATCTGCACGAATCTTGCGCTGCTCGAGGACCGGCACCTTGATTTTTTCAGGGACCAAAGCATTCAGGTGTCTACCTCGCTCGACGGTCCCGAATACCTGCACAACAAGAATCGTCCGATGGGTAAAGGTCCGAGCCACGATGTCGTGGTGCGCAACATTCGCCGAGCGCAAGAAGCACTAGGCAAGCAAGCCGTGTCGGCCCTCATGACAACCACGCGCGAAAGCCTCAAATATCCCAGGGAAATCGTCGACGAATACCTGAGGCTGGACCTAGGGTCCATATTCGCGCGGGACTTGAACCCGTACGGGTTCGCGGTGAAAGCGCGTGCTGCGTTGGGGTATCCAATAGTGGACTTCCTGCGCTTCTACAAAGAGCTCCTTAACTACGTCATTGACATCAACCGCGAAGGGCGAACCTTTGCCGAAGCGTTTGCAACTCTGGTGCTCACCAAGATACTTACGCCTTGGCCGCTAGGGTTTGTCGACTTGCAATCCCCGAGCGGCGCCGGCTTAGGTGTCGTGGTCTACAACTACGATGGAGACGTGTATGCCTCGGACGAATCTCGCATGCTCGCCGAAATGGGCCAGCATACTTTTCGGCTGGGAAACGTACAGGAGAACAGCTACGAGGAGATTTTCTTTGGCGAAACGATGCAGATGATTGTCTCGGCCGCCTGCAACGAATCGCTAGCCGGTTGCTCCGATTGCGCCTATCAGCCCTATTGCGGTGCGGACCCCGTGCGGCACTACTCCACCCAGGGCGACATCTTTGGCCATCGCCCCACCAGTGGCTACTGCCAGAAGAACATGGGCGTCATCAAACACCTGTTCGACCTGCTCCTCTGCAATGATGCGGATCTGGAGCGAATATTCTGGGGGTGGATAAACCACGAGGACGTGAACCGAATGCGAATGCCCAGGCCACCATGGCAATCCAACTAACGGCTCGTGGAACTCCGCAAGGTGACGCGTACCGGCTTCTTGGCCGGGTGACTCGGGCCGCTGTCCAAAAGGAGGTCCAGGGCGATTACGTGCGGGTCGTTCCCCGCGGGGAGACTCCGGCGGAGCCTCTTGAAGGCTATGCGGCGGTGCTGTTCGAGGGCCCTGCTGCTAACATCAGAGTGCCCGGAATGGGCGGCTACGAAAGCCTGGATTTCCTTAAGGACGGCTACATTGCCCTCGTCGATACGGGTGCTGGGCAGATCCGCGTCTTGTACCGGCCAGAATCACCCCATAACACGTTTTTTGCGACGGACCGGTGCAACAGCAACTGTCTCATGTGCTCGCAGCCACCGAAGGATGTCGAGGACAGCTATCTCGTGACGGAGCATCTCCGAGTCATCGAACTCATCGAGTCACCACCCCAACATATAGGCATCACGGGAGGAGAACCGACACTGCTGAAAGACGGCTTGCTACGAATCGTGAGCCGGCTGAAGGAGCGCTTCCCAGAAACCGGCGTGCTGATGCTGTCGAACGGTCGCATGTACGCCTATGAAGATTTAGTGCAAAAGCTGGCCGCCGTGGGTCACCCGCATTTTCTTACGTCCATCCCACTCTATGCCGACAATGCGGCGGACCACGACTACGTCGTGCAGGCCAAAGGGGCATTCGACCAAACAATTCACGGGTTCTACAACGCGGCTAAGCATAGGCTGAAAGTTGAGGTGCGGGTGGTCCTCCACAATCAAACGATTCGGGGCTTACTCCCTCTAGTCGAGTTCATCTACCGCAACCTCCCATTCGTACGGCATGTGGCCCTGATGGGACTTGAAAATATGGGCTACGTAAAGAAGAACTGGGACCTACTATGGATAGACCCCGTTGACTACGCCTCCGAGTTGGAGGCCGCCGTGACTTACCTCTTTCACCGGCAAGTTGCCGTTTCGCTCTATAACCTCCCTTTGTGCGTACTCCGCAAATCGCTGTGGTATTTCGCGCGCCAGAGCATCTCGGACTTCAAAAATATCTTCCTTGAGGAGTGCGCGGGGTGCAACGTCAAGGCGCATTGTGCGGGTCTATTCCGGTCATCCGAAACACGCCACAGCCGGGCCATTAAAGCTGTTCTTGGGTGATGCTCTCACATTCAAATGACTCTATTGGAGAGAGTGCTTCGGCACTAAGTAGTATCAGCGGTCATGATTAGGCACAGTGCACGTCGTTACGTCCAGCAGGGTTTTTCCACCTCCAGGTAGGGAGTTCCTATGACTAACGCGCAGGTGAACGTTCTGCTTGCGGCCCTAAGTTTGATTTGGGGCACGGCCTTTGCACGCGACTTACCAGATAGAAACAGAACACCCGGTGTCGCCAATCCAGATGTAACGCAACAAAACATCAAGCAGACCATCTGCGTCTCGGGATGGACAGACACGGTAAGACCGCCAACAAGCTACACGAATCCGTTGAAAGTCCAACAGATCAAGGAATATAGGTATAAGGACAGGAACCCGGCCAATTATGAGGAAGACCACCTCATTAGTCTGCAGCTTGGGGGACATCCGCGAGACCCAAAAAACCTGTGGCCGCAGCCCTACAATCAACCTTGCGGAGCGCGCATAAAGGACGTGGTTGAAAGCCGCCTTAAGCGGCTAGTGTGCGACGGTAAGATGTCCCTTGCCGACGCGCAAAAGGCTATCGCGACCAACTGGGTCACAGCCTACAAGAACTACGTCAACAAAGAAGGCTGCCCCGAGCCGTGATGCTAAAGCACTCCGTCTGACGCTCTTCAAACCGTCACTGATTCTACTTCTTAGACGACTTCGCGCCTTCACCATATGGCGCGGGCCGTTTCCCCTGTTTGTCCATAGCAGCCAGCATTTCTTTCTGCGATGAAAAGGCCTGGCCCGCCATTGGCCCACGATGGCAATGATAGCCACCCTGCTTCCGATTGTGATGGCACCCGTACCCGTCTAGACCGCCACCATGGGCCATGGCGATACTTGGCAGCAGACATAGTAGGCCGCCAAAGACCAAAGGACCACATCTCATGTCAATGTCCTTCTGGCGGAGTTACGCGAGAACCTTCTTTGCCAGTATCAGGATTTTGATTCCCTTTCGTGGACCAGTTGTTCTTGAAATTTCCATCTGGCGTGGATCTATTGTGTGGTGCAACATACGTTCCATCTTTTTTCGTGTATCCCCGCACGTGAGTTGAAGAGCTGCTGGCACCGGTACCCGGTGAATAATGGCCGGCCGAGCTATGACTACTTGAATGTCCACCCCCGCTACCTCTGGCGAAAGTGCCAGTGCTACCAAAGCACATAAGTAGAACGGCCAATAGCGCTGCGCTCTTAGACAGTTTCATGTACTCCTCCTCTGATTACCCCTGACGTGTGAATTGGATACCTCGAAAGGAGCTTTGTAAAGCGCGAAACTCGCCATTTAAGCTGCCGCGTGCCGTCCCGTGAACGGAAAACCAAGCACCGCGGTTCTCGTAGCAGCACCTCCTGAAGATTCCCTCTTTCGAAAAACCGCCTCCTAGCAGAGCATTCGCAAAATTGATGCCGTACCAAGTCGATGCGAAGCTGAACTTCCAGCCTTCGCCTAGGCATCCCGCACACAAGCGCCCGCCTAGCGCCCGACAGCCAGCCTTTCGAGCTGCAACACGAGAAGCAGTTCAGTACGGGAAACATCCGACGTTTTCGAACGCATCCACGACGGAAGAAACGTCAGCCCCCTCGCGCCTTCAGTATCTTTATCCTCGGTCAATCCCGCCATAACGATTAGATCCCCATCCGCCATCGAAACCGAGGTGTGTACCTCACGCTTAATCAACGTGGGTGAGTTATTCACGCCCGTGTTGGTCTGAACGAAACTGCTCACCTGCTGATTGATATCACAATCCACAACCGTTTCCCTGACCTTGGGCGAAAGTTCCAGGATCACCCCCGAGCTTCGATACTCGACCGCCTGCACCGCCTGAGCAGCGCCCTGCGGATAGCTTACAGCCCCCAGGACCGGCACGTCCTGCCCTACAACTACACGCGCCGTTGCGCCAGAACGCACACGCACCGAAGGCGACGACACAACCTTGAACCTCGTATCCGTCGCAAGCGCCGAGTACACCGCATCAAGACCCAGCCCCGTGAAGCGCATAGCGTTTTCCGTTTGAAGCACACCGTAAGTGACGCCGAAACGCCCCCCCAAGAGTGAGGCGACCAAATGAAAAGCTGTGGCATCGCTTCTTGCCGTCTGGACTTCAAAGACAACCCCGCGTACAAGCACCTCGCCCACGGCTGTGTCCACCTGCCCGAGGATCCGCTGCAGCTTTTCGATCTCGGCTTGGCTGCCGTTGAACACCAACTGATCAGCAACCCGATCGATCAACGACGCAGCCGACCCCGGCGGCGTTGCTTTTTCGTCCGCCTTTGCCCCCGGCGGCGCCTGTACTCCTCGGCGCGCGGTGAAGCTCCCTTTGAACAACGGCGCAAGCAAATCCATCAGATACGCACCGTCGCGGTAGCGCGGCCGATAGACGAACGCTTCACGAGCGAGCAGCTGCTGGCGCTTCTCGTCCGACAACTTCGGCGAGACGAACTCTGCGCCACCCCGCATTTCCGCCGAATAGCCGAGGGCATCCAGAAAGCTACGCATGAACGCCCGGAGATCTCCGGACTCCGAATCCCAGCGGAATGACACGAGGCGCGCGTCCCCCACCACCGCCGGATCGAGCACGTAAGGCGAGCGGAGGACCTCGCCGTACACCAGGCGCATCACTTGCGCCACGCTCACTGCATCCAGCTCGAACCGCGCCGGCGGATCGATCACCTGGCCCGAACACACCGAACGCGCCATGACCAACGCACACAGCGCCCAGATCACGCGCCTCATTTGGCCTGATTCCCATTTTGGGGGAGCAGTCCTACGCCCCTCCCGCTATACGGCGTCACCCGCCGCCCGTCGATCTCACCCACTGCGAGCGCACCGCGCCCCATGAATATCGAGGGCGACTCAAGCCGCAGGCGCCCCGAATCCCCGACGACGAGAAACCACACTTCGGCACCGCGCCGGAACTCGCCGACAAAGCGCCACTCCTCCGACAGCCCGGCAGCCTTGACGGTCGCCATGGCACCCGGAGGAGGGGGCGCCTTTGCCCCGGGAGCTGCCTTGGCATCGTCCTTATCCTTCGCTGCCGTGGGCATTTCCGGGTGAAAGAACTTCCAGACAGTCCGAGCGGACCACACGCCCGCGACGACGAGCAACACGATCAGCGCCCACAGCTGCGGGTGCGTGAAAACGTTTTGCCGCTTGTCGACGTTGACGGTCTTGCCTTGCTCACCGCCCTTGAAGCTCGAATACAGCGGAAAGACCTCCTTGTCGTATCGACGCACCCAGGTGCCGATCAGGGTTTGCCGGGTCATCTTCGGGCCTTCCCACATGTTGAGGCTGTAGGTGTTCCCCAGACCGAGCGAGACCTTCTTGTGCGTGCGGAATGTGAAGGCGACCACGTTCTTCACGTACCGGTGCAGCGTGCCCATGTCCTGAATCATCAGCACCAGGTCGCTCGCCACCTTCGTTTCCGGGTGAACGAAGTGCCCGTGCTCGAGAAAGAAGCTCTTGTGGTTCTTGTGCAGCTTGCAATCGGTACCCCAGAAGCGCCACGCCTCATCGATGCACACGAGGTCCCCAGGCTGGCAGAAGGTGTCGGTGACCGGCATCTTGTGCTCATCGAAGTACGGCAGGAAATCGGGCTTGAAAACCTGCTCGTTCGAGCAGTGCACCACTTGGCCGAGCTTGTCGATCGGCAGTTGCCGCTTCTCTGCCACGAAGGCGCGAATCAAGTCGTTGGAGATTCCGTCGACGTTCGTCACCACACGCCGGCCCTGCGCGATTGCCTCGACGATCACCTGAGACACGACCTCGTAGCTCTTGCCCGAGCGCATCAGGCCCGTATAGGCATTAATCGGCATCGTTCGCGCTTAAGCGCTGCACCGCTTCGACGAAGCGGTCCACCTCCGCCGCATCGAACTCCAGCGCGAGGAAAAGCAGCATGTATGAATCCACGCGCGACTGAACCGACACCCACGGCGCGTTCGTCTGCAGGGCGCGCAGGGCTGCATCCACGATCACAGCAGTTTCCATAGTTTCATCCGATCACCGGCAGACGCCGGATAATGAACCGCGTCACCCATGCCGAGAGCAACGCGGCAAAGCCGAAAGAGAAATTGAACAGGTCCCAGAAGTACCACACCCCCGCTGGAACCCCCGCCCACAAGCCGTTGAAAGACGACGACGACGGAAAGAGCCCCGAGCTCGTGAGGGCCGCTATGAATTCCGTGGTCACGTAGAAAAGCGCGAAGAACACGCCGAACTTCACCACCACCGCCCGGAAGATGAACCCGAGGACAGAATTGAGCGCTGAGAGCACGACTCCGAACATGGGAACTCCTACGCCGTCAACACGATCATCACGGCCAGGACCGCCCATACCAGCGCCATCACCGCGAAGAGTTGCGTTCGCACCGACTCGAGCAGCGTGCAGTGCTGGTCCATCGCGATCGAGCGCTCGAAAAGCGAGAACGTCACGGACGGGCACGTCCCCTCGTGCGCGGGCACCGTGTACGCCTTCAAATCGGGCATCAGGTTCAGCAACGGCGCGAGGATCTGCGCCGCCGTCGGCGCCGCCTCCAACGCGGGCGCCGGTATCGCCGGATCCGGCCCCACGTTCACTTGCGTCGAGCCGGCGGGCCCTGTGTTCGTTCCCGGATTCGCGCTCACGCCCGGCCCGACGAACGGGACTGTGCTCGTCGCTGGGTTCACGGCCGGCGACAATAGGTCGCCGACCGTCGGATACGCGCTCGCATTGGCGCTGCGCCAGGCCTCCACGTCCGTGCTCGTGACCGGGTTGCTCGCCTGATAGGGCACGCCCTGGTAACCCGGCTGTGCCGCCGCTTGCTGCCACGCGTTATTCGCTGCCGCCGCCAGAATTTGGGGATTCACGGGCAGCGTCATGTCGCCCGAGGGCACTGCCGCGACCGCGTCAGAGGGCGCCTGGATCACCGGCGCCGGAGGCGTCCCCGGCACGCAAACATCGTTACGCATATAGCCGGAACAGGTCGCCGACGCCGTCACCGGTGTCGCGGTCCCGATTGTCAGGTACGTATGGTGGTTGTCGTCGTTCGCGTACGCGTCGTAGTAGTTCAGCCCGCCGGCCGAACTGTTGTACGCGATGCCGTGCCAGGCGTAGCTATAGGCCGCCTCCAGCGCCGCGAGTTGAATGCCGGCACCATCCCCGCCCACGTAGGTCGCCCCGTCCGGCCCCACTACGGTATAGGCGCTCCCTCCCGCGGTAATGCCTCCCGTCCCCGCTCCCGCGACGCTCACGCTCCTATCCGCATTGAAGAGCCAGCTCGTCAGCGCGCCAACGCCGAGGCTCACCGCAACTGCGGTCAGTCCACCCACCGCGATCGTCGCCCACAGCGGCAACCCGGCGGCTGAGGCAAGACTCACCGCGATCCCCGTCAACACCGTGCCGATTCCCGCCTCTGTCGCCGCGATACGCGGGTCATTGGCCGCGAACCCCATCGAACTCGCCTTAGTCTCTATTACGCCCGCCATCGCCTGCCCGAAACGCGGCGAATAGGCCGGCACCGTTGCCGCCTGCGCGTGGACCGCCAAGCACATCATGAGAACCGCGATCAGCCTACGCATATCAGCCTTTTAATCCTTCCACCACCGCCCAACCACACACGACGCCCCACGCGAATATCGCCACGTACCAGATCTCGACAAGCATAGGCGCCTCCCTGCGGACAACAAGGGACGGGCCCGGGCCCGTCCCTTTCCCCTCTTTCGATCGCGCCTAGCGGCGGAGCATCGAGAGGCCGAGCACCGCGCCCTTCCGCGCCACGTACACCACGGCGAGGAGACCGGCGATCGCCACGATCGCGACCACGACCGTGTCGAAGCTGACCGCGCTCGTGAGCGCCGTCAGATCCGGCCCGGTCGCCGAGGCGCTCGACACCATGCCGAGCGCGGCCACCACCGCGAACATCACTGCCAGAGCGAAACGTTGAATCGCCCGCATATCACACCTCCTTTCGTTGCACGCCGGGTGAAAAGGGTCCCGGCCCCCTAGCACCAAGCTAGTGCTTGATGATTCCTAAAGCCGTTCCCACCCCCCGTGCCACGAGGAATAGGCCCACCACGAACGTGAACCCGATCCCCCAGATCCCCGCCGCATAGTCGAAATCGAAGGGTGCGTTCAGGGCTTCCATGGTCGGCTGCTGCGACACGTCGAGGACGTATGCCTGCACCGTCGCCGGCGCAGACCCCGACGGGCACGGCTCGACGGTGAGCACTGCAGCGACGCACACGACCACCGTCTGAACCGTGCCAATCACGACTAGGCCGCCTTCGCCGACTTGGCCGGCGCGACCGAGACGCCCGCGCACACCGTTTTGAACTCGCCGCGGAAAAACTTCTGCTCGGTCCGCAGCTCGACGTCCGCCGGAAACGTGAGCCCCGAGAATTCCGCCAACGCTTCGGGCGCGAGCTCCATCTCGCCCAGCTCGTAGCCGTAGCCGGTAATCCGCACCTTGTCGCTCGAGACCGTCTCGACCGGAACCAGGACCAGCACCCGGCACATGTCGAACGGATTGCCGCTTTCCTTCGCCTTGCCTTCCACCCGCTTCACACCGCACACACGCACACGCATAAAGCCTCCTTTCAGGGTTGAACTGCGATCACGCGCTTTCCAGCTGCTCGACGTACCAATCCGGTACGCCCACCGGAACCAAATCGATCACCCGCACCCGCACCGGGAACGCTTCGACGTTGCGCGGCTGCAGGATGTCCAGGCCGTACTGCCTGAGGACTCGGGCGTGCCGGAACAAGGTGCGTTCGCAGGCCATCAACCGCATGTCCTTTCCCGCGAGCCAGGCCGCCGCATACGGCCGGGACCGGCAGGGAATAGCCGCCAGGACGTCCGGCTCGTCGGACCGATCGACCCGCCGGAGCACGTTCGTGCGCTCCTCGAACAGCCGCGTTAGCGTCGCGTCGTCGATCACGGCAAAGTGGTCCAGGCCCAAATCCTTCAGCAACCGCCGCTTCAACTCGACTTCGACGCGGACCACGCCGTTTTCTCCACACCACTTCACCGCGAATTCATCGGGTGACCTTCCGTGCTTCACCATTTCTGGCCCCTTCATGTACGCTTTGAACATCGAGCGGGTGTTCGCCCACCACACCGACTCTTCCCCTGCCTGGCCGCGCTTCATGCGCGCGACCGATTGCGCCGCGAGCCACCGAATCAGCGCCCGCGCCTGCGCTTCCGACCCCGTGCAAAAGTTAGCGGTGAGGTCCACACGGCGTAGTCGTGCGCCAAGCCGGAAACCCTCCGGGGAAAGCCCGTCAACAGATGAGAAAGGCGGGAGGCCGATGCCCAGCAGAACTCGGTTAGCCGCGCGCACGGTCCCTGCCCATCCGAAATTGAACAGATTGTCTGCACGAGCAAACCGGCCGACGTTTCCGGAGAGGAATACACGCGAACCGTCACATCCGACGCGTATAGCCGAGTCGAATGATCCCGCCACAGTCGTGGGGCTAGCTCGCTCACACACCGGATGGCCGTATCGGTCATGCCAGACCGTGAGTCCACCGACGATGATTGGGAGGCCCCCTCCCGGATGGTGTTCAACAGCGGTGAGCCAATCGACGAAGATTTCACCGGACACCCCCGCCTCCCAGGCTCGGTTGACGGCGCGGACGGCGTCCTACTGACAATTTGTCAGTGAACGGCATTGTGTTACTGCCATTGCGCGCGCCCCGCTGGCGGTGCTCGCACCGCTGCGCTCCGGCAGCGGGGCGCACGCACGCGGATGAATCGGCCCGGCCGCTCTCCAACTGCGCAGGCCGTATTCCGGAGATTCCAGACAGAAGGCGATCGGAGGTCATCGTCCGCCTCCCGATCCGGTCACGGCCGTGCGGCTGGCCTTGATGCGCGCCTCGATCCAGGCTTCCGCGTCGCTCTCGAGGAACCCGATCGCACGCGCTCCGAGCCGAATCGGCTTCGGGAACGTCGGGTCGTGCCGAGGCGAGTGAGGGTCTAGCTTGTCGTAGATCGCCGACCGGCGATATCCGACTTTCGCGGCGAAGACGGGAAGCCGGAGGATTGCGTTTGCCATGTCTGCGCCCCCTTGGGCGTTGTCGAACATGGCCGCAATCTAAGAGCACAGATACGCGCTCGAATAGATAGGCGGGTTGCGAAAACCCGCCCCACCGATGGGCCGGAAAGCGCAATGGTTTCCGGTCCAACGGGTGGGATAGTTCTCGGCCCACACCCACGAAACGCCAGCATCGGCGCGGCCCTTCGCGGTAGGTGGGTTATTCCCCCGGGGTCTTCGGGGCACCGCCCTTGATATCCCAGTTGGCGATCTTGGCGACTTCCTCGACGCCTTGTTCGTTAGGCTTTCCGTCCTCTTTCACTAGGCCATACTTCCCGGCGTTCAGCCGCAGCCAGGCGATCATCGCCTTCTTTGGCGACTTGCCACGCGTGTGTTCAGGGTTTCCGCTGATGACGCGCCATGCCTCGATGGCCGCCGCAAGCTTTGGCGCGTAACTCGGATGCGCTCGATCGAGATAGTCCGGTTCGTGCGTCGCCTCGGCACAGAAGAAATCGCTCCTGAAGCTACGACGAGCAAGCCATGCCTTGAGGTCCTCGACCCGGACCGTGGTCCTCGACCAATCGGGCTCCACCTTATAGACGATTTCATGGCCGCGGGAGTCCGAGCCCACCAGTTCTCCTTCCTCGAGGCCCTCACTCCAGCCTCTTTCCCTTGCCGCGTAACGCACGCTCGCGGGAAGGGTTTTTGACAACACTGCGTTAATCAGCGCGGTCCTCGCCGCCTCGTAGCCGTATGGCCTTTCATGCGGCTGCAATCTCTCCGCGTACCCCTTCTCTGTGGACGGGTCTATGCCAACCATCAACAAGGCGGCTTGAATCACGGAAAGCTCGTCACACAGCCGCCAGTAATCCATCCCCTCCATCCACCGCCCCTCGCGCAATATCCTCACTGGAACTGGCCAGACCAAAAATCCGGCCGCGGCGCAGTATCAACCCTCCGATATCTCCGCGTACATCCGTCATTACTTGCGCTCTGGCGGCGAAAAGTCGAAGTCCTTCACGAAAGCCACCACCGCGTGGCCGTCTACAAGCAGGATGCTTTCCTCTCTTAGGAATCGCTTCAGCTCGGCCCAGAAATTCCCCTTGATGCGTTCCCGCCCGCAGAACTTGTAGAAGGTAGGCCAACGCATCGTGATGGCATTGCTTTCGTTCTTGCGCATCATCTCGGCGACCTCGATGGAGATTTGTGCAGCTTGGCGTGCCATATTTGCCCCCTCCCTTTGGGTGACGTAATCGTCCTGTAGTACGATCGTAGGCAATTCCTAAGGCGTCACATATATCTCGGTACTTCACACGATCAAAGGGGGAAAAACGCTTTGTCGCCGCGTTTTTCGCCGGCGTGACGGCGTCGGGTACCTTAGGCTGGTCATGTTCGAACGTCTCGGGACCTGTGCACGAAGCACGCAACGAACAGGTTTGCACCCCTGATTTCGGGCGAAGCAACGGTCCAGGAGCTGTTCGGTGACACGGATCGCACGACCGGCGTAACATCAATAGGACAGGCGGATCCAAGGGGGAGGCATGAAGAGACTACAACTCAGCATCGCGCTGCTCCTGATCGCAGGGGCAGCGTTCGCACAGCTACCGAACCGAACAAGAACACCCGGCGTTCCCAATCCGGACGTGACCCAAGAAAACATCCATCAAACTATTTGTGTTTCGGGCTGGACAGCCACGATAAGACCGCCTTCGAGCTATACGACCAAGCTAAAGACGCAGCAAATCAAGGAGTATCGCTACAAAGAAAAGCGGTTGGCCGAATACGAGGAAGACCACCTGATTAGCTTGCAGCTTGGCGGGCATCCTACTGACCCGAGAAACCTATGGCCCCAGCCCTACCGCATCAAATGTGGTGCGCGAATCAAGGATACTGTTGAAACGAAGCTAAAGCGCCTCGTCTGCGAAGGAAAATTGTCTCTGGCAGAAGCGCAAGAGGCTATCGCTACGAATTGGGTTGCAGCGTACAAGAAGTACGTCGACAAGGAAGGGTGCCCCGACCTGGACGAAGAGTAGTATGCTGAATGTCATTACGAGGATTTTACGTCTCGGTGAACGGCAGGATCGAAGACGTGATCGTGGCGATCAGCCGATTCGGTAACAAGTACCTCAACACCGAAGCGGACGGCGAGCAGCCGAACAACCTGCTCTCGCTGTACGAGTGTGTGTAACGGGATTGCGTAAGGCGGCTGCAACGCCGCTTTACGCAATCCGAATCATAACCATTGGAGACATCATGCCCAAATATACGCGCAACACCGGAAAGCCGTGGACCGCTGAGCAGGTCCGCGAACTGCGCCAGCTCGCGCGCGTGGATACTCCTACGCGGGTGATCGGCCTGAAGCTTGGCCGCACCGAGGCGGCGGTGTACACCAAGGCGTCCGAGGAAGGAATCAGCCTGGGACCCACGAACCAGTCCCCCTATAACCGGCGGAGCACCTAACGATCCCATCCTGGGCGCATACGCCGCCGTCGCTCCAGCCGGTAGGCGCCGGGAAGCGGTCGAACAGCTCGTTGAGCTGGATCCGGCAAAGTCCGACCCTGAGCGGACACTGAGCGCGTCCGCTACGGCGGCGACAGGACGGACCGTTGAATCGTTATTGGCTGACGTGGGAGCAATTCCGCGCAAAGCCGCTCAGCGAAACCCGCATTGGCTCGCGGACCTACGACAATCTCGCGGAGCGCCGCGGCACAACCAGTCTTCCAGTCGTACTCGCAGTAGCGAACCTCCATATCGCCGCGGCGCCTCGTCTTCATACCCGGGACCGCGATGTCTCCCCGGTGGACCATCATGAACCGGTATTCCCTTTCCGAGGCCCATTTGCGCGCTTTGAAGAAGATTGCACAATGAAGGATGTTCACTGAAAGGCGCACTGAGATGAAACGCAAGAGCGTTCGGCTCATATGGCGCCCGACCGCCCGCAAGATCTCCAGCCCTTGCTCCACGATTGCACGCTGCATCGCGTGCATCTCTTCCGCATCGTACGAGATTGGGAAAGTCGAATGGTTCAACCGGGCAATCTCCATGAAGTGGCGCTCTAGCATGCCGGCGTCGAATGCCAGTGCGTAACCGCGACCATTGTCACCGTACTTCCTCCATTGGTCTGCATGGTTGCGTTCGAAGCTACAGGATGTGACGAAGTAGTTCGCGCTTGACTCCACGTTCTCTTGCAGCTTCTCGCATACGGTCGTGGCAAATTCCTTCTCAATGTCGGACGCATCCTGTAGCCCACCTTCCGCTCTGAGATGCGCGCAAGCAGCGTCTACTCCGTACCGAATCTCGCCGGGATCATTCAGTCTGAACACATCCGTGAGCCAAAGCGTGCCGGAACGCAGAATGCCTTCCAACCCTGACGCGTGCGTGTAGTGGTACATGAGATTGGGAGGGGCTTCAGTGTTCAGCCGATTGATGTATTCCGACATCACACGCGGGTTTTTGAGCGCCTCCATCATCGCGTTCGTTCGGTCACTGTAGACCTCAAGCAACTGTCCGTTGATCTGAACGTAGCGAGTGCGCGCCATCAGCGGCTGTGCCAGTTCTTCTATGGTCGAGAAGAAATTATAGGGCTCGGAGATTCTTCGTTCTTCGGCTGGTTTGCGTCGCCATTATTCGCCGTTGGATCCCAGATCAGACTCGCCGGGAAAGTCGCCTTTTGGCAGGACCTTGCCCGATGAGTGCTGACCAGAGCCCCGGCCGGTAGGCGCCGGGACGCAGCCGGCCTGAGCGCCGGGGCCGATCCGGCGCAATCCGACCCAAACGCGACAATCCCTGAGAACAATCCGGCAGCCTAGTTTGATCTCGGTTCACCGCGAATCACCCGCCGTCAGGAGACAAGGGAGGGGGCTGCAAGAAATCCGATTTAATCTATGACGTCTAAATCTGGCCTCTGTAGTCCGCATTCCCGCCAAACATAATCGAAGAAAGGGCGGAGGATTCGGAGTGGATCTTGTTGGAAGCTATCAATCGTACCAGAGTAGACAATATTGGCCTCCACGACATCGCCATCGAATTTCGTCCCGAAAAGTGAAGGTGGAACAGCCATTCTGTATCCTTGGACTCGTGTCGCCCCAGCGATAAATTTCATGGGTAGGGATAGCTTAAGCACCCCTTCGGCGAATTGCAGGTAGTTGGTAAGAGTAGCCACGAAAACCCGTTCAAATGCCGAACATGGAATGTAACCGAATTTTACGCCTGAAAATTCCATATGCACTTTTCTTTCGATGCAATACGCGTCAATGCCCCAAAGCTCGCCGGTCTTTAGAAGCTCGGTGACCTGAAGTATCTTCCCATTAGCCTCTGCGTAGACGAAAGCGCCATACCGATTTCGCCCGAAGCGGCCTCCCGAGTTTTGATCCGTCATTGGGTGAAGGCCACTTCTAATGAGCGATACGGCATCGGTCGGATTTAGCGGGCCAATAGGGATGGCCGGAATAAGCCGTAGAAAAATATGCTCGACGTCCATAACGTTGAGGGGAACTGTAGTGCCGTCCTGACTTACGACACGTGAAAAGGGTTCATGGAGATCCCAGAAAACTGAGGGACCCCAGGTCGTTGGGGTTGCATGCGAGAACGCATCGGGGGTACTTTTGCTGCTGGCTAGGCCCCTGGTAATTACCGGACGTAGTGCCTCACAAAATGAAGCTACGAGATGTTCTTTTGCCTTGGCTCTCTCCTCGACCGGTGCCTCGGATGCGAGGGAATAAGTGATGGGCCACCTGAGGTGGCGCATGTCGAAAGGAAGGGTGTCCCAGCCCGGTCTGCCAAACGCAATATTCATTACTGAAACAATTTTGGAATGCCCAAGCTCGCGTAGTGCCCAGCCGTATTCGATCAATACGTTTGGGTTCGAAAGCAGTCGTTCACCATCTCGTGTAGTGCCCACAAACGTGACATCTGGAACGAAAACAGCAGCTCTGGTGATCTTGTCAAAAATTACTTGAACTATTGGGGGACTTCCAGGAACGCCTTGGGTGTCTTGGTCCAACTCCAGATCGCCGTCACGAGGTGACTCATCGACTACGAAGTCCCTATTGAGTTGCTTGATGGCCTTCTCTAACGCATCCTCGATAAATCCCCGATTGACGTTGTTCGGAAGATCGCTTTGCCATGAGTAGAAGATTGTTGAGGCCATTTTGTCCAATTATGTAGCCGGGATGTGCCGATTAGTGGCTCAAGAGTAATACTAATGCCAACGACCGGTCCTGGCCGTGAACGGCGGTTGGCTGTACTCGCTCAAAGCGGGCTTCAGAAGCACGCAGGATTTTGCGACTGACCGCTTACTGGCTCAACTGCGGGTTCACACTTTCGGCCATTACTGGTCGTCCCCCTTACCAGAAAGCGGTCGCTCAACGTGGTGCTTAGCTGCAGGCGCGCACATGCCGATGGTCTGGCATGCCACCTCAGCCCGTCCGTTGAAGCGGCAAGTAAGGCAATCCTTTAGCCTTCTTGGACGAAGAAGCTCGCCCAAGGGGCGATGTTGGCGTTGTCTATTCTTTCTGCAGCTAGCAGAATTGCCGAGCCGCCAATGCCTCCGACGACTGCGCCTGCAGGGCCCCCCATCAACCCACCCAGCGTTGCAAAAAGTCCCGACAAGACTACCTTCTTAGCTTGATAGGAATGTCCAACAATCTGTCGCGCCTGCTCCAGTGTATTGTCCATCACTGCATTGAGATGTCGTTCGATTGCATCTGAATTACCCACGCGTGTCCCTAACATGTATTCGCGAAGCACTGTATCCACAAACGACTGTCCGGCGTCGCTATTGCGAAATGCGATCACCATTTCGGGTTTCTTAAACGTTGGCAGCGTCAGAATTTCTTTCCCGTACCACGAGGCGACGGAATCCACTGCTCGGCGCACGGCGTTCAGTTGGGAGAGCCGGTGTTGGTACTTCAGCGTTCGTGCCTTGGTTAAAAGAGCATCAAACAGGACGCTTCCATTGATGACACCCCCCACCGCTGAGAATATGTTGGCTCTGTTTAGCAAGAGAGACGGGTGTGGATATTTGGTATCCGTGAACCAGGCGGCATCGGCGCGCCTATATTCCGCTGGTGATGCTCGTACGTCGTCCTGAGTTTCTAGCTCTCCGATCATTTGGAGATAGTAGTGCAGAGGCCGTGGATACTCGTTTACGTCGCTCGTTTGTCTAAAGCGGGCATCCAGATCAACAGAACGCACAAAGGTTTGTGGCCGCATGCTCTCCCACTTGGGGTGGAGATAGAGAGGGATAAGCAATCCTGCCTCGGAATACGCGGCTATTCTTTCTTCGATCCGAGCCCGGTCCGATGCTTCGAAATCGATGGAGTCAACAACGAGCACTGTCCTGGCGAAGAATAAGACGAGTAGATCCAGCATCGCACTGTTAAGGGCATACATGTGCCTGAAGGCCGGTAGTACAGACGAAGCGACATTTGGAGTTTCTTGGAGAAGTCGCCCACCAAGACGCTCGAGGAGCGTTCGCAGTTTGCCTCTTTCTTCGAGATCTGCGTCCACGGTCTGCATACCCGCTGCCATCTCGCAAGTATCGCAGCTGTGCTCAGCCTCGTTGAGGCTCCTTTCGGCAATTGCTCCGCATACGCCACAGAATACGCGGACCATGACGGGTGTTCTCCTTGCAGGGGCCTACCGTCGTGTTGAACTGCGCGCCGTGGCGAACCTATTAACGCAAGGTGATGCGACTCCGGCGCGTCCGTTCCTAGTATTAGAGGGCACGTGACTCGTAATATGTCTCTTAGCCCTTCACAATTCGCATTGTTCCGATGACTTGTAAGGCATCGTGTCCGATATTGTTCGGATTGTATTGGCACTTGATCTGCGTGCCCAGATTGCTGAGTAAGTCTTGGATCATCTCCTCACGTTGGTTAGGCTCCGCTCTGTTGAGGGAATCGACTACATCCTTGTCGAGCGACACTGCTACATGCGTTCCAACGTGGTTCGGATCTTTATGGCCGGAGATCGGCCCCCGAAATAGAAGCGTACCGTCCTCAGATTGGAAAGGTTTCACGGCCTGCGCGAAGGTGGCGCGCAGTTCGTCTGCCATCCTGCGGTTAAATTCGCCGAGGTTCTCTGTGAGCTTCACGGAACGCTCCTCCTGGGTGCCCTCTTTCCCTTCTTTGAGGCCGCAAAGTACGCGGCAGTTTCGTGCTCAATGCGTTCAACGAAGGAACTATCCCGCGCCCTCCCCTCGAACGCCTTCATAACGATTTCCGAGCAGCCACGCTTCCCAAGCAACGTGTCGAGCTCTTGCGAAAACCACACCACGCTCTGCAGGCGCGAGAAGCTCTTCGGGAAAGAGACGAACCCGCGCGCAACTAACTTTGGCGCCGTCCGTTTTCCATCAAGCACGGCAAATGCATAGTCGTTAGAGCTGCATCGCAGACCGAGAATCACAGCTCCTCCAACGCCTGAGTCGAATTAGTTGACTGATTGAGTAACAGACTGTCACCTGAACCTTCTTTGCTGACAGATTCAGGGTGCAATTTCGCATCGCACGAGCGATTGCTGCCACGCAAGATTCCTGGTGTGATTCAGCCTACTACCACGTACAGACTCTGGCAAGGCATGGGACATTGACTGCGTCACTGGCCGCTCCGGGTCAAAAGCGCCAGCTCAGTGTTTTCGGGAGCGGATGGTCAAATTGGACGCGCCGAATACTACTTCATCAAATCGCCACTGACCGGTTGAACCCGCCCCGAAGACCGGCCAATCAGCCTTATCCGAAGCCAGTCAACCTGAGGAGGTTCAACGACTCCTCAATTGCGACGCGAAGAATCCCGCTATTTCGCGGGCCGGTACAGGGGTATCACATCGGCCCCGAGCCTCAACTTTTCGACGTGGTCCGCCCATTGCTGCATCATCTTCTTACGCTCGGGCAGATACTCGGCGCGGTTATACGCGCCGCGCACTTCGTCCCGCTCAGAGTGTGCCAGCTGGCGCTCGACGACGTCGCCACGGAACCCCATCTCGTTTAGCATGGTGCTCGCCACCGCGCGAAAACCGTGCCCGGTCATTTTTCCCTTATATCCCAACCGATATAGCGCGAATAACAGCGTGTTATTACTCATGGGCTTCTCTCGGCCTCGTCCAGGGAACACAAAGCGGCCCCCGCCGCCAACGCTCTTGATTTCCTCGAGAATCGCAATCGCCTGTTTCGAGAGCGGCACCAAGTGCTCCGTCTTCATCTTCATGCGAGCAGCTGGCACGACCCATACGCGAGCGTCCATGTCGAATTCCGGCCAAGTAGCCCCGATCAGCTCATTGGTCCGCGTGAACGTCAACGTCAGCAACTGAAGTGCGAGCCGCGTCTGTCTGTCCCCAATCGCTTCATATCCTGCGATCGCGCGCAGCAGCTCGGGGAATTCCTCAGCACGCACGGCAGCCTGGTGCTTCTTCTTGTGGGGGGTCAGGGCACCCCGCAGATCAGACGCAAGATTCCGGGAGCATCGTCCCGTCGCGATTCCGTACCGGAACACTTGGCCGCACACCTGCAACACCCGATGCGCCAGATCGTGGGCTTCGCGTTCCTCTATCGGTCGAATCGCAGCCAGAAGTTCGGGAGCATCGATCGCCGAGATCGGCCGTTGCCCAAGGGTCGGGAACACGTTTCTTTCCAGCCGACGCAGAACGTCATCAGCGTGCCCACGAACCCACGTTTTGACATGTTTGCCGTACCACTCGCGCGCAACGGCCTCAAAGGAGTTTGCTGAAGCGACCTTCTTGCGCACCTTGTCGGCCCGGCGCTCGGCCGCAGGGTCTAGGTTCGCATCCAGGCGCTGGCGCTCCTCATCACGCCGCTTGCGCGCCTGCTTCAATCCGATCGCGGGATAAACGCCAAGGGATAGCGATTTTTCAACGCCGGCAATGCTGTAGCGCAGCCGCCAGTATTTCCGACCGTCGCGGTACACCCACAGGTAAAGTCCACCTCCATCGTGGACTTTGCGGATCTCCCGGCCCTCGCTCGTAACATTCCTGCACTCGCGATCACTAAGAAGATTCAGATTGATCGACATGTGGTAACTTTTCAGATCGAAAAGTAGTTACCACGTTTTCTACCACAGTTTTTCGGCGGATGCAATTGGACCCGTTTGGACTGCCTTGGACATCATTATTATTGTAATACAGCGTGTTAGTAATTATTTTGGACAACTTCGGATGTCCTCGCGAATTGTTCTGGCGGAAGGTGTGAGATTCGAACTCACGAGGAGCTCTCGCCCCTGCCGGTTTTCAAGACCGGTGCCTTAAACCGCTCGGCCAACCTTCCGCTTCGAGTCCGACGCACGTTTTACGGCAGGTCCGTTTCCCGCGACCGTCGACCCGATAACGGGTCCTCGCTCCTCGCGGGCGCTTGAATTGTACCATCGGCGCCCGCACTTACAGCTCGAGCCGGCCGTTTGCACGGTCGCCGCAGCGATCCGGCCGCGGTTGAAACTAAATGCTTTATGGCTTAGTCTAATCAGTCGTTTGGCGTCCAACTCTGGAGGATATTGATGCAACCCGAACTGCAACCGGTTCAGACTCGAGCCCCGTATGCCTCGCAGGACGCGAGCCTGCGCCAGCACGGGGTGCTGAGGAATACCTACTGGCTGCTCGCGCTCTCGCTCATCCCCACCGCCATCGGTGCCGTGATCGGAACGAACCTCAACCTGGCGTTTCTGCGCGCGAGCCCGATGCTGTCGTTCTTCGCCATTCTCGCGGTCTTCTACGGCTGGATCTTCGCGATCGAGAAGAACCGCGACAGCGGGCTGGGCGTCGGCCTGCTGCTGGGATTCACGTTCTTCCTCGGACTGTTGCTCGGGCCGCTGCTTCAGCACGTGCTGGGTTTCAGGAATGGGGCCCAACTGGTGATGATGGCGGCAGGCGGAACCGCGGCGGTGTTCTTCGTCATGGCGGGCATCGCCACCACGACCAAGCGCGACCTGACCGGCCTGGGGAATTTCCTGGCCATCGGAGCCATCGTCATCATGCTGGCGGTGGTGGCGAACGTGTTCTTTGCGAGCCCCGCGGTGCACCTCGCGCTGGTGTCGGCGTTCGTGCTGTTCTCCTCGCTGCTCATCCTGTTCCAGCTCAATGCGATCGTGCGCGGCGGCGAGACCAATTACGTCTCGGCCACGCTGACCCTGTACATCGCGATCTACAACCTGTTCTCCAGTCTGCTGCAGCTGCTGGGAATCTTCGGCGGCAGCCGCGACTGACCGGCTTTCGCAGGCATGCAAGGGGCGGCGCGGGCCGCCCCTTTGGTTGGGGCGGCGCGGGCCGCCCCTTTTCATTTTCGGTGCGCTGCTTCAGCTGCGCTCGAACACCGCGATCGACTCCACGTGCGAGGTGTGCGGGAACATGTTGACGATGCCGGCCGCGCCCAGTTCATAGCCGAGCAGGTTCACCAGCACGCCGGCATCGCGCGCGAGCGTCGCCGGATCGCAGGAAACGTAGACCACCCGCCGCGGCGCGTGCTCGGCAAGCGACTTCACGAGCTCGACGGCCCCCTCGCGCGGCGGATCGAGCAGCGCCTTGTCGCAGGCCGGAATCCGCGCGCACGCGGCCGGATCGAACAGGTTCGCCGCCTCGAACCGGCACGCGCCCGGCAGCCCGTTTGCCTCGGCGTTTCCGCGCGCGCGCCTCACCAGCCCCTCGGCACCCTCGTAGCCGGTCACCGCGGCCCCCATGCGCGCGATCGGCAGCGTGAAATTCCCCAGGCCGCAGAAGAAATCCGCGATCCGTTCCCCGGGCCGCGGATCGAGCAGCGCGAGCGCGCGCCGGACCATCACGCGGTTGACGGCGTGGTTCACCTGTGTGAAGTCGGTCGGCCCGAAGGCGATGCGCAAGTCGAAGTCCGGCAGCGCATACGCGAGCGGCGGCGTCGACGGCGGCCAGAACGGCGTCGCGGATTCTGGGCCGGCCGGCTGCAGCCACAGCTGGATGCCGTTCGCGTCGGCGAAATCGCGCAGCAGCGCCTCGTCCGGCGCCGCGAGCGGCCGGAGGATGCGCAGGACCAGCACCGTCGCCTCCTCGCCGACCGCGACTTCGATCTGCGGCAGCCGATCGGCGAGCGACAGCGCGCCGATCAGCTCGCGCAGCTTCGGAATCGCCTCCGACACCGCGGCAGGCACGACCTCGCAGCCGCGCATGTCCGCAACGAAGGTCGACCTTCTCTCGCGGAAGCCGACCAATACGCCTCCCTTGCGCGGCACCAGCCGCGCCGACAGGCGCGCGCGATTGCGATAGCGCCACGGCAGTCCGTGTATCGGGGCGAGCATGGACGCGGGGCGCACCCGTCCGATGTGCCAGAGCGCGTCTTCGAGCACCCGCTGCTTGGCGGCCACCTGCGAGCGCTCGTCCATGTGCTGCAGCGAGCAGCCGCCGCAGACGCCGTAGTGGGGGCAGCGCGGAACGACCCTCGCCGGGCTCGGCTCGATGACGCGCAACAGTTGCGCCAGGTCGTAGGCCGGCTTCTTCCGGTAGGGGGCGAACTCCACCGCCTCTCCGGGCAGTGCCCCGTCGATGAAGACCGCTTTCCCGTCCACGTGCGCGACGCCGCGGCCTTCCCGGTCAAGGGACTCGACCCGGGCGAAGCTCATGCGCAAGGCGTCTCGTCGAGGACGTTCAGTCCGGGCCCCATGCGTCGAGAAACTCGCGCCAGTGCGGCTCCTTCGCATTTTCCAGCGTGGCGCGAACGAGGCGGCATTCCTGCCGGTAGCGTTCGGGATCGATCGCTCCGCGCAGCAGCTGGAAGCGCGTGAACACGAGATGCGTGTTGGCGACGTCGGTCTCGCAGTAGTTGCGGATCGCGCCCAGCCTGCCGGCGTTGAACGCTTCCCAGACCTTCGAACCGTCCATGCCGAGCTTTCCGGGGAAGCCGCACAGGCGCGCGAGATCGTCCAGCGGCGCATAGCCGCGCGGCTGGTACAGCGCGAGCAGGTCCATCACGTCGAGATGCCGCGTGTGGTAGCGGTTGATGTAGTTGTTGTAGCGGAAGTCGCGGTCGTCCTCGCCCATGTCCCAGTAGCGCGGCGCGGACAGTCCATGCACCATGGCGCGATAGTGCAGCACGGGCAGATCGAAGCCGCCGCCGTTCCAGGAGACGAGTCGCGGCGTGTATTTCTCGATGCCGTCGAAGAAGCGCCGGATGAGCTCGGCCTCGCCGTCGGACTCCGTTCCCAGCGACCAGACGCGGAACGAATCGCCCTCGCGCAGCGCGCAGGCGATCGCCACGACGCGGTGCAGGTGCAGCGGCAGGAAGTCCTGCCCGGTCTGGGCGCGCCGGCGCTGCAGCGCGAACTGCGCGACGTCGTGGTCGGAGAGCCCGGCGTCCAGACCGTGCACCCGGCGCAGGCCTTCGATGTCCGGCACGGTTTCGATGTCGAAGGCGAGCGTCGCTGCCATCAGCCAACCGCGCCTAATCCGGGAATACGCCGGTCGAAAGGTACCTGTCGCCGCGGTCGCAGACGATCGAAACGATGGTCGCGTCGCGCAGCCTGCGCGATACGCGCAGCGCCACCGACAGCGCGCCGCCCGAGGAGATGCCGGCGAAGATCCCCTCCTCGCGCGCCATGCGCCGCGCCATCTCCTCGGCGTCGGACTGGCTCACGGGTTCGATGCGGTCGACCCGCGCCCGCTCGTAGATCCTCGGCAGATACGCCTGCGGCCACTTGCGGATGCCCGGTATCTGCGACCCCTCCTCGGGTTCGCAGCCGACGATCTGGATCGCGGGGTTCTTTTCCTTGAGGAAGCGCGACACGCCCATGATGGTTCCGGTGGTGCCCATGCTCGAAATGAAATGCGTGATCCTCCCGCCGGTCTCGCGCCAGATCTCCGGCCCCGTGCCCTCGTAGTGCGACAGCGGATTGTCCGGGTTCGCGAACTGGTCGAGGATCACGCCCTTGCCTTCGCGCTGCATCGATTCGGCGAGGTCGCGCGCCGCCTCCATGCCGCCCGCCTTGGGCGTGAGGATGATCTCGGCTCCGAACGCGCGCATGGTCTGGCGGCGCTCGACCGACAGGTGCTCGGGCATGACGAGGACCATGCGGTAGCCGCGTATCGCCGCGGCCATTGCCAGCGCGATGCCGGTGTTGCCGCTCGTCGCCTCGATCAGCGTTGCGCCCGGCTTGATGCTTCCGCGCTGCTCGGCGCGCACGATCATCGACACGGCCGGCCGGTCCTTCACCGAGCCTGCCGGGTTGTTGCCCTCGAGCTTGCACAGGATCACGTTGCCGCTCTTGTCGTTCTCCGCGCCCGGGATGCGCCGCAGCCTGACGAGCGGCGTCTCGCCGACGAAATCCTCGATGGTCCTGTAGACGGGATTTGGGTTCATGCGTGCATGTTAGCAGCCGGCCGCGCGCGCGCAAGCGGCCATCGTCCGCGTTATTGTCCGCCCGACAGCAGCAGCTTGCAGTACCTCGCCACGCCCTCTTCCACCGGGAGGAATGGTTCCTCGTATCCCGCGCGCCGAAGCATCGCCACGTCGGCCTGCGTGAAGTGCTGGTACTTGCCCCGCAGCGCCTCGGGAAAGGGCGCGTAGTCGATGAGGCGCTCGGCCTGCATGGCCTCGAGCGAAAGCGGCGGCTGGCCCTCGGCTTCTCGACAGGCGTTGACCACCGCGCGCGCGGTGTCGTTGAAGGTCTGGGCGCGGCCCGTGCCGACGTTGAAGATCCCCGAGAGCTCCGGGCGGTCGAGGAAGAACATGTTCACCTTGACGACGTCCTCGACGGAGATGAAATCCCGGCGCTGCTCGCCGTCGCCGTAGCCTCCGGAGCCCTGGAACGGCCGCACGCGCTTGTCCGCGCGG
>Ga0082335_1001664_pt1 | contig 45430 bp, 38 predicted proteins | sample Subgrocontami58m_FD_72375 | JGI IMG/M metagenome (GOLD analysis project Ga0082335, IMG submission 72375) | Subsurface groundwater microbial communities from S. Glens Falls, New York, USA - GMW37 contaminated, 5.8 m (SPADES assembly) (version 2) ...
CGAATTGCCTGCTTAAATCCACCACGGCAATCACCTGCCCTCTTAAATTGATCACGCCTTCGATGAAACCCGGCGCCTCCGGGATACGCGTGATATCCAGCATACGCGAAATCTCCAGAACCGAAGTGATCTCCGCGCCAAATTCTTCATCGCGCAGCCTAAAAATGACCAGCTGTATCTCTTTGCCTTTTGGTTTTAATTTTTCTTTTCTATCCATTATTCTCTCCTATTTTACGCTTTCTTCTCTTCTATTTTTCCATCGTCGGGACTCTTGACACCTCTAGGAATATATGCTAGATTTATTCCTAAGGTGATATTATGACTCAAGATGAACTTATTAAATTTTGGTTAAATTCATGCATGGATGACTTTAAAACAGCTCAAGCAATGTTTCATGCTCACCGCTACAATTACACTATGTTTATGTGTCAACAGTCCCTCGAAGAATTACTAAAGGCCATCATTGTAATTCAAACTAGCGGCCAGCCTCCTTTTTTACATGACCTTATTCTCTTATCAAAAAAAATCCACCTTACGCTTCCAAATCATATCCAACAAAATTTAAGAAATATCAATCCTCACTATATTATTGCCCGATATAAACCTCAACGTTTTGACCCCAATGTCTATAACCAGATTACTGCTAAACATACTATCAAAGTAACAAAGGAAACTACAGAATGGTTCACAAAAAAAATGGCTTTAAAAAAATACTTGGCCAATTTATAAAAGAAACTGAGAAACGTATCCCCATTCAAAAAATCATCCTCTTTGGTTCGTATGCCAGGGGAACTCCTAAAAAATATAGCGACATCGACATCGCCGTAATCTCTCCTAAGTTTGCTCATATGAATGATTTTGCGCGTATCAAATTGCTTCTTGATTGTGTTCATCAAATTAAATATAAACTCTCCTTTGATATAGAACCTTTCGGTTTTACACCCCACGAATATGAAAATTCTACTTATTTTGACTTCTTAGGCGTCATAAAAAAGACTGGTAAAATCGTCTACCCCTCCCACTGAAATCTTCTATTTCTATTAACTACGCTTTCTTCTCACCTTCCTCTTTAGGTTTCTCTGCTTTCCCGCCATGCGTCGTGGAGGACTTCCTTACTTCCTCAAGCCTCTTCTTATTCGCTTCCATTCTTTCCCTTAAAGCGATCTTTTTTTGATGGCTATCAACCATTGCCTCTCGACTATCAACTGACGACTGACGACTAACGGCTGACGACTGATTTTCCCCTACCTTAAATTTCCCCACCAACTCCCTTAAATTGATCCCCATCTCAGCTAATTCCTGCGCCGATGCGGCCATCTCCTGCATTGAGGCCGTCATCTCCTCAGTTGAGGCAGAAGCCTCTTCCGTCGCTGAGGCCGCCTCTTCGGCAGTGGATGCAATATCATCGACACTCTTGACCACCTGCTTTGTCCCGGCGGACATCTGCTCGGTAGCGGCCGAAATTTGCTCTACCATGCTGGCGTTATTCTCCACCACCTTAATAATCTCATTCAAGGCTGTGCCTGCCTTAATGACGACCTCTCTTCCTTCCGCCACTTCTTTGGAACCCATATCCATTGCCTCTACAGCCTGCTTAGTTTCTTTCTGCACCTCTTTAATTAACTTAGCAATCTGATCTGCGGCTTTCGCGCTTCCCTCCGCCAATTTTCTCACCTCTTCGGCAACAACGGCAAAACCTCGGCCTTGCTCACCGGCACGAGCGGCTTCAATCGCCGCGTTTAAGGCCAGAAGATTCGTTTGGTCAGCAATATCCGTGATGACATCGGTAATCTCACTTATCTGTTCCGAACGATCGCTTAATTTCTTTACGACCACAGCGGAACCGGATATCGTCTCATAAATTTTATTCATTTTATTGACCGCGTCTTTGGCTAACTCCCCGCCTTTTTGCGCGGATTGGCTCGCCTGCACTGAAGCATCTGCCGCGGCTTGAGCAGAAATTGCCACCTGACTTACTGAAACATTCATCTGCTCCATAATTTTAGAAGTCTCTTCCACTCGTTGGGCAGTAGTTTCTGCGCCTTTCGCGATTTGCTGAACCGTAGTGGACACTTCCTCGGTTGTCGCGTTCATTTCCTGCGCGGTGGATGAAAGATCTTGGCTGGATGCAGAAACGCGCTCAGCTGTAATTAAAACTTGCGTGACGATCCCGTTGAGATCCCTCACCATCTGGGAGAATACGTCGCCTAAGACCCCTGGAATCTTCTGGTCCAATAGGGGATTCGAAAGGTCGCCATTGGAAACTACCCGTACTTGGTCGACCAACTGAAAGATGTTCCTCTTCAGGCAGACAAAAGCGTCTTCCTGTCCAGAGCGCATCCCTAAGGTCTTTAGGTTGGCCCCCACATAGGCGTCGCTGACCAGCTGCATATCTAAGTTCATCAACTTCATTATCGCCATGGCCCCCTTTTGGAGAAAGAAAGGCCTAAACCAATATACTTTAATGAGCTTTGGGATCACGATCCGAGCATACAGCGCGTAAGAAGACAGATACCACTTCAACGGCAGATTGATTTTTTCATGGATCTTGCCTACAAAGAGTCTCCGTTCGAGATACGCCTCACCCCATTCATCTCCGCCGTACGCTAAGGGAACCCCGAAAAACAGCTGGGAAAAATATTCTCCCTGGGTCTGTTCCAGATGCTCCCGGAGTTGCGCTAAGGAAATCCCTTTCGCTTTGGCCATTCCCTCGAAGAACTGATGAAAGGTGGGCTGGCCAAACTGGGCATCGTAAAACTCTTTCGCCACGGTCTTGTAAACCCTTTTGGCAAACGGGCGCAGTTCCTTTAAAACCTTAAAATCCTCTTCGGTAAGGTCCAAAAACTGTTTTCTCGATGCGACCTCTTCTGGAAAAATTGAGAATGTCTCGGAAAGTTTCTCCTCCATGGCGACTAGCTCCTTTCTTTGTGCATATTTTCATTGAACTTTTGACACTATCAAGCTCACGCTTTCTTCTCTTCTACTTTTTGATCTCGGTGCTCTGCTTTCCGCCGTGTCTCCTCAAGCCTCTTCTTATTCGCTTCCATTCTTTCCCTTAAAGCGATCTTTTTTTGATGGCTATCAACCATTGCCTCTCGACTATCAACTGACGACTGACGACTAACGACTGACGACTGACTTTCCCCTACCTTAAATTTCCCCACCAACTCCCTTAAATTGATCCCCATCTCAGCTAATTCCTGCGCCGATGCGGCCATCTCCTGCATTGAGGCCGTCATCTCCTCAGTTGAGGCAGAAGCCTCTTCCGTCGCTGAGGCCGCCTCTTCGGCAGTGGAGGCAATATCATCCACACTCTTGACCACCTGCTTTGTCCCGGCGGACATCTGCTCGGTGGCGGCCGAAATCTGCTCTACCATACTGGCGTTATTCTCCACCACCTTGATAATCTCATTCAAAGCTGTGCCTGCCTTAATGACGACCTCTCTTCCTTCGGCCACTTCTTTGGAACCCATATCCATTGCCTCTACAGCCTGTTTAGTTTCTTTCTGCACATCTTTAATTAACCTGGCAATCTGATCCGCGGCTTTCGCGCTTCCCTCCGCCAATTTTCTCACCTCTTCGGCAACAACGGCAAAACCTCGGCCTTGCTCACCGGCACGAGCGGCTTCAATCGCCGCGTTTAAGGCCAGAAGATTAGTCTGGTCCGCAATATTAGTGATGACATCGGTAATCTCACTTATCTGCTCAGATCGCTCGCCTAATTTCTTCACGACCACAGCAGAACTCGTTATCGTCTCATAAATTTTATTCATTTTATTGACTGCATCTTTCGCCGACTCACCGCCTTTTTGCGCGGATTGACTGGCCTGCACGGAAGCAGATGCAGCGGCTTGAGAAGATGTGGCTACCTGACTCACCGAAGCATTCATCTGCTCCATGACCTTAGAAGTTTCTTCCACGCGCTGGGCCGTAGTCTCAGAGCCCTTGGCGATCTGCTGGACCGTGGAAGACACTTCCTCGGTTGTCGCGTTCATCTCCTGGGCAGTAGAGGAAAGCTGCTGCGCGCTGGAAGAAACTCGCTCGGCGATTTGTAAAATTGGCATAGAAATTCCTGAAGCTACAAACCATGCCAGAATACTTACTAATAGCGCAACCACCACTGCAATTAATAATATCCATAAACCCAAAGCCTTTATTGAACTAAAAGCCTCGGATACATCCATTTCTGCCAAAATTATCCAGCCTAATTCAGGAAATTCCTTAAGCAGATCATCGCCCATAGACGCTCCGATGATTAGGATATTTCTATAATCAGGATAAATACCCGTCATAGTCTTTTTTTCTCTTTGAAAAAGCCGGACTGGCTCAGTATCTATTTTTTGTTTTAATATCGTATCTTTTATGAACCGCGACTCTGTAATCATATATCCGTCTTTGTTAACAATGTAGACCTCGCCAGTCTCGCCTAATCCTTCCCTATTTGTAGTAATATTATTAAACGTGGTAAGGTCATACCGCGCAACCACAACCCCTACCAGCCTATCCCCTGTCAAGGACTTGACTGGAGCTGAGATAGCAAAACCAATCTTTTCGGTAATTTTTGACTGATATATATCACTAATAAAAATCCCTTTTTGCCCCTCCTTAAAGTAATCTCGGTCACTAAGATTCATACCAATACTCGTCTCTTCAGAAGAAGCAGCACAATTACCGGACAAATCTAAAACAGATATTTCGAGCGTCTCCGGATTAATAGGTAATCTATCTTTAAGTAAAAATCTATTTAACTCCGCCACTTTATTATTCATCTCAACGTCCTTGGCAACTATCTTTTCTAATGCCCCGCGTAAAATACCTCCGGCCGCTATATGGGCAATTTCTATTTTCTTAGCATTAAGATAAAAAAGAATAGTATTTTCTCTGGACTCAGCAATCGCCAAATAACTACTGAGAATTTTCTCCTGCAGCGCCTTTTTTCCTGAAGAATATCCCACATATCCAATGAGAGCAATGGAAACTAAAGCAATAAATAAAGAGAGAGTCATCAGCCTTGCCCTTAAATCCATCTTCTTTAACCAATTCATCCTGCACCTCCTTTATTTTCTTAGCGTAGAGCGTTTTCTTCTTTCCCGATTATCAATAAATAAAAAAACCCAAGCCTTACGGTTTTCACCGCAAAACTTGGGTTAGACAAAAAATTTTTGCTAAACCAGTTACTCTTGATTGTCCCGCCCATATGTTTAGAAACGAGGCGGGATCCCGCGACAACCCTAATAAAGTTCCTACGCGGGACTTGCTTGCTTGCTTGCTTGCTTGCTTGCTTGCTTATTCATTAATCCATTAATTGTATTCAAACAATCTCCTATCCTTCTCACCTTAACCAATCATTTTCTTCAATTAAAAAATTTTATTCTTCCTCACGCTTATATTCTAGACGTAACCGAGCTTCCTTAACTGCTTGGTGTAATTTTCTCTCCAAAATTTCGCGCGAAGGCAGCTGTGTAAGATACTCTGCTACGCGAATACCGCTCCTGCCAAGTTCCAGCAATTCTATCTGTTCGTCTGATTTAGTCGCGCAAAGGATTAGCCCAAGGGGGCGCTCTTCCTCTCTCTTTCGCTCATATTTATCCAGCCATCGTAAATATAATTCCATCTGCCCTTTAAACCCAGGTTCGAATTCACCAATTTTCAGCTCAACCGCAACAAGCCGTCGAAGATCCCGGTGATAAAATAAAAGATCTAAATAAAAATCTTTATCCCCAACGATTATCCTCTTTTGCCGCGCAACAAATGTGAATCCTATCCCAAGCTCCAAAATAAAGGTTTCCAATTGGCGCAAAATCGCGGCTTCAAGGTCTTTCTCCTGATAAGCACCTTTTAATCCTAAAAAATCAAGAAAATAAGGATCTCGAAACACAAGATCTGGCGTTAGTCGATCTTCTTCCTTAAGCTTTGCTAATTCTAAACGGGCAAGCTTTTCGGGTTTCTTCGAGAGACCCGTACGTTCGAAAAGCATGCTGTTTATTTTCTTGCGCAGTATTCGTACATTCCAGCGCTCTATGCGGCACATTTCTGCGTAAAAATCCCGTTTTAACTTATCTTTTAAAGGGATAAGTGCTATAAAATGTGTCCAGGTTAATTGTCGTATCAGCGATACGACAATCTTCTCATCGGAGAAGACTTCAGCGAATTGAATCATGCGTCTTAAATTCTTTTCAGAAAAACCGTTTCCGTAATCAATAACTAATTCTGCCGACACTGTCGACAGAATCTCACGGCCATATTCCGCGCGCTCTTTGTTAAGGACTTCTCTGTAGATCCTCTCTCCTATACGCCAATAAAGCATTGTTAATTGCGCATTCGCAAATGAAGCTACCCTGCCCCGCGCCGATTCAATGAGAGATCGAATTTCGGAGATTATGACATTGGTTTTATTGGAAATATCTACCCCTGCTGTCCTCTTTTTTGTCACTTTCTTTCTCACCTGGAAACCTCCCATGCTCACCTTTAGGACATACTTGCTAATTTTAAATAATCTACGTTACCCTTGCGTTACCCTATTAAATTTCACTCATCAACTGGGCTATCTGCTCAGGAGAAGGAAGCTCTTTTCGTAATGACACCGGCAATTTTGAGACAATCTGATGGACAAGAACATTTTTAGTCCATCCAAACTTACGTGTCATACGAATATAAAATTCGCGCTCAAGGTCGTCTTTACATCTTGCCATAATTATCAGGTGCTTAGCCCAGCTAATTTCTCCAACCAATGGTTGGAGTTTTTCATTATCTTTATATTCCACATGGAATTGACGCATATACCAAAGATTTTGAGCCGAATACCCCTGCACCCCTGGGAATTCTTTCTGCAGGTCAACAGCTAGTTTTTCAATAACAAATTTTCCCCACCCTTCCTTTTCCTGTCGTTCAACAATTATCTTACCAATATCCCAATACAAAGCAATAAGCTCTTTATTGACTGCCTTGAGCGCGTCATATTGCGCCTGACGAATGCGCTCTTTAATTTCTTTTACAAATTTTATATAGTCATTACTCTTTGATAAATTCATACTCTCCTTATTAAAGCTTCTGATAAACTCTTTCTTTGCTATCAAACGCCACGAAATATTTCTGCGCGAAATCCCAGATACTTTCTACTTTTCCACCCGTTTATCCCTGCCCGACCAACAGGCGAGCCCCAATAATTTTGGCGGGAAAAAAATTTGCTAAACCAACCACTCTTGATTGTCCCGCCCATATGTTTAGAAACGAGGCGGGATCCCGCGACAACCCTAATAAAGTTCCTAGGTGGGACTTGCTTGTCCCTCGACTTCGCTCGGGATACCTTCGAGGAATCCAGAGCGATAGCGAAGGACTTGCTTGCTTGCTTTCTTGCTTGTCCCTCGACTTCGCTCGGGATGGTGAGCGAAAAGCGAACCAGAGGAATCCAGCCTGCCCTGGCGATTGCAAAAGGCAGGCCAGGGAACGATAGTGAAGGACTTGCTTATCAATTAATCCATTCGTTGTATTCAAATAATCTCCACTCCTAACAGCGCCTTAACCGCGCGCTGTCCCCCCATTCTTTTTTCATCTTTCCAACAGCCATTTATAAACAGGCATTACTTTTATTTCCAGACTGTTTTCCTTTAAGTCTTCTTCAGCGTCTTCCGTAAGTATTAACGCATTTTTTACTTTCAATTCTTCAGCCGCTTCTTTGAGCGCGCGCAGTTCTCTGTTTCTAGTTTCTTCTTTGTGTAAAGACATTGCCACCTGCATAAGCATGTTAACATTTCTCCCTCTTTTTATGACGAAATCTATTTCAAAACCGGACCTGGTCTTGTAATAATAAATTTCTTCTCCTTCTCTTTTAAGTTCGGCATTGACAATGTTTTCAAGATACTTTCCCCTGTTTAAAGAAAATTGAAACGAAACAGCTTCAAGTATACCGTTGTCTACGCAGTAAACTTTCTTAGCATTTACAATCTGCTTTTTAAAAGAATAAGAAAACTGATTATTGACCATAATTAAAAAACTGTTTTCCAAAAAATCTGTGTAGCTTTTTATTGTGTTGACGCTCCCCATGCCTAAACTGTTTTTTAATTTGTTATAACTAAAAAGCGAACCGGGATTGCTTAAAAAATAAAGGGATAATTCCCTCAAGGCCTTCACTTCTTTTATTTCATACCTCGCCGCGATATCCCGATAGAGGATATCATTGTAGGCCGCTTTTAAGAGATCCCTATCTTTATATCTTAAAAATTCGGGCATGCCTCCCCACTGAAGATATTCATTGAAATATCTTTTTATCTTGCCCCTTTCTGCTGTTATAGACAGGGAATTTTTGTTTATCTCAAACCCTTTAAACTTAAGAAATTCACGAAATGAGAAGGGAGACAGATTAATGGGCATATGCCGTCCCGTTAAACGGGCGCCGATCTCTCTGCTTAAAAGCGAGGCATTTGATCCGGTTATGTAAAATTTAAATCCGCGGTCGCACATTCGTCTTACAAAGAGCTCCCAATTTTCGACGTTTTGAATTTCATCCAGAAAAAAGACCTTTCTTTCGCCAAACAACTCAACAAAAACCTCCAGCAATGAATTAAAATTGGCGGCCTTAAAATCGCAAAGCCGTTCATCCTCGAAATTAAAATAATAACCCTGTTCCTTATGATATTTTTCAATGATCTGCTTTAGGAGCGTGGATTTCCCCGCGCGCCTTATGCCACTTACGACCACCGCTTGAGGCGCTTGAGTGTATTTGCCTATGGCAGACAGAATTTCTCTCTCAATCCCTATTTCTTTACACTCCAGCAGTTCCGCCTGTTCAAGAATAATCTCTTTTAAAAGCGCTTTATCCATAAAAGTTTACCTCAGTGCTGTAAGGGAATACCTCATAGCTTTCATTTGTAATGACAACTTACTACAAATAACTTTCACTGTCAATGAAAAATAATATTTTTCAGCGGCTTCCATGACCTTTCATCGAGGACGGCGAAAAATTCACAAAATTTTGCTAAGCCAGTTACTCTTGATTGCTTATTCATTAATCCATTAATTGTATTCAAATAATCTCCACTCCTGACAGTGTATTCTAATTATGGAAAATATTGCACCGCATCATTTAAATGCATAATAAATGGCTCTCCCATAGAACGATCTGCGTTACCCTTGCGTTACCCTACCTAATCTCGTAATACAAATATTTTCCTCTGCCTCTGGTTATCAACATATTCTTTATTGCTAATTCTGATAAATCTTTATAGGCTGTTTTATTCGAAACGCTATTTAATTCCTGATATTCTTTATTAGTTATTCTACCTCTTTCCTTAATATACCCTAAGGCCTTTTTCTGTCTTTCATGCAACCCTTCTAAAGCCTTCTCTCCCACCTCAATCACAGTAACATCCCTAACCTGCGACTTGAATATTACTTTTGTTTGGATAGTATCTATTTCATAAACAGGTTTGGGATTCCCGTTCTTTAAACACAGCTCATTTTCTAAATATATTCCTGATCCATATTTCTCAATAAAACCTATATCGTACATTAACTCTGAAAGGATTCTATTAATTGGCCTATGTTTAAACATCCCTAACAGCGCCTTAATCGCGCGTTTCCCAATGCCCGCCTTTGTCAGGGCCGACACGCTGGATCCTGTTCTCCGCCTTAAGCTTTTTCAGATTCCATTCAATGCCTCGACGCGTCAATCCTGTTTTATCTATTAATTCTTTCTGTGTGATTTGTGGATTTGCTTTAATGATGGTGATAATTTTCTCCACAGTTTTCTCCACAGCTTTCTCCACAGTTTTCTCCACAGCTTTCTCCACAGTTTTCTCCGAACCTCGTAGACTGCCTTCCTCCGGTTTGGGATTATAAAACACCGTCACGAAACTGGCCCCTGCTTCTTCATAAACCGGCTCAGGAAGCCCCCATTCTTTACACCACTGAACGATTTTGCTTGTTCCTGAACCCACATCCTCAGCGAATTTGATCCAGAAAAATGCTTTCGCAATCAAAGGATTACGCGGAAATGAATCATGCTTGCCCTTTAATTTATCCAGAGTTAATGGTGGGGGCAAAAGTCCGGGATTCCAAATTTCCAAGCGATCATCGAAAATCCTTACCTGCACCTTGCCCGGACTGGCGTAATCTCTATGCGCAAGAGCATTCGCCAAGGCCTCTCGTATCGCATCTGGAGGATAAAGCCATTTTTCCTGACGCTGTAATTTACCCGATTCTATCCACGCCTTCATCGGGATATGGTCAAATATAAAACTTTCCGCTTTCTCAAGAAGCGTGATTGCGTCTCCACCGATTGTTTTAAAATCAAGCATCGGCCTAGTTTCATCTACTCCTTTGAACCTAATAGCCTTCAACTCGGACTGTAAAAAAAATGCCTGCGCGTCTTTCCCAAATAATAAAATAGCCGCGTTAGTCAGCTTGCCATCCTTCATTAATTTCAGCTTTCTCAAGATATCGGCCATAGACAATCCCGAATCAATACTCAACCCTCTTTGTTCTTTGGCTTTCTTAATAAAGGCCAGAAGTTTTTCTTTGCTAATATCTGTAATTTTCGCGTCCTTACAGATTTGCTCATCGAAATACAACTTGCTTTTATGTTTCTCCAAAATCAACCGTTCGTATTCGTCCTTACCCATTCTCATCGTTGATTTGCCCACTCTCTTGAAAGGCCGGCCGAATGCCAAAACAAGCCTGTCGAGGCTTTCCTTTATTTCGATCACGATAACCTTTTTGCCTTCGATATCCTTGACGCTGATTCTAGGGTGAATTTTAGGGTCAGTATTCTGGATGATTCTATTGGCGAGGCTCTCTAAGGTATCTTTGCCTATTTGAACACCGATAACCCTGCCGCCGCCATCTACGCCGACGAAAACCTTTCCGCCTTCCGTGTTAGAAAAACCTGCGATAGTCTCTATAATCTCGTTTATCTGAGACAGAGACGGCTTCCATTCTACTTTTGAGGATTCCGCGTTGCCCATTATTTGGGTTGATTTAATTATCTTACGCTTAACCATTTTATATTTTCGGGACATGCTTGCTAATTTTTAATAATCTCCTGTCCTGACAGCGCCTTAACCGCGCGCTTCCCGCTTCCGTGATCAACCATATCCTTTTAGGATTAGCTCGCCATTAGCTCGCCAATTCATAATAAAATTTAACACCACTCCCAGTCTTTTTAATAATTCCTTTTTTGATTAATTCAGTGAGTTCTCTGTTTGCCGTTCTTTCGCTAGTTTTACACAAATTCTCATATTCTTTTAACAACTTTTTCTCTATGAGCTTCTTCAATTAATAACCGATCACGATCAAGCTCTGCCTTTAACTCTTCTTCAGTGGGCAAGTAAAGCATATACTTTGAAGCAAACAGCCGTTTGCTTTTATTTAATACCGAATATTTAACAACCGTACTATCCTTTTTACTGCATAAAATAATGCCTATTGTCGGATTATCCCCTGGGGGCTTAATTTTATCCTCAAAAATTCTTACATACATATCCATTTGCCCTATATCTTGATGTGCCAGCTCACCGGATTTGACATCAATAAGCACAAAACATTTTAAGAGATAATTATAAAAAACCAAGTCAATATAAAATTCTTTGCTCTCTGTTGAGATACGATGCTGGCGTGACACAAAGGAAAACCCATTACCTAATTCTAACAAAAATTGTTGTAATTTATCGATTAAACCCTGTTCAATTTCTTTTTCCAAATATGTTAAATCAGGATTCATATTCAAAAATTCAAGAACACTTGGATCCTTAATAAGATCTTCAGGCTTAACCGCTAATTCTGTCGCATGCTTTTTGGCTTCCTTTCGGACAGGCTCTTTGTTTCTACTAGCCAATAATCTCTCGTAGTAGAAAGAATTGATCTGACGATCAAATGCCCGCACGCTCCATCCTTGGTGGACAACTTCTTTGCCGTAATATTCCCGCGCCGCTTTATTCTTAACACGAATGAGCAGCTTATAATGAGACCAGCTTAATTCGCTCCACACTGTAGAGCGAATTGGATAGGTTAGATAAAATTGCCTAAAATTTCTCAAACTCTGTTCTGAGAAACCTTTTCCAAAATCATTGGACAATTGTTTAGATAACCCTTCCATGAGATAGTCTCCATATCCTGCCCGTTTTTTTCCCCTTTGCTCTTCTTCAACGATCTCACGCCCAATATTCCAATAGGCCATAACCATAGCAGAATTAACCGCATGATACACACTCTGCCTGGCGTTCTGTAAAATATCCCTTATATTCTTGTAAAACTTGGAATCCGTAATTTGCATTAGCATTTATACTTGGATAATTCTGAGTTGCCCATTATTTGGGTTGATTTAATTGTCTCAGGCTTAAACATTTATACCCCATCGCACACGCTAATTACTTAGCGATTTTTCTTACTTCCGCCTCAAAATATTTCTTTATATCTTCCCACTTTGCCTCTTTCAACATCTTCGGCATTTCATCTGACTCGGCATCCTCAAAATAGATAAGGCTTTTCATAATATGCATTTTTGTAGTGGCCAAGTTTTTATATTTTTTATCATAAAGTTGAATGGCGTCCGGTAAAAATACGTCCTCTTTGCAAATAAAATAAAGATCTACAAAATCTCTTTTGGTTCCTCTTGACGCAATAGCGGCGATTTTCATCGCGGCAATATCACGAACATCCGTAACATTAACCATCCCAAATTTCTTCGCAGCGTAAAGAAGCGGATACTTGTAGAAAAATATGCTGAATTTGACATCTTTAAATTTACCCAATATCGTCCTCCATGCGATTCTCTCCAATTGAAAATTCGATATTTTCTTAATTTCCGGCAAAAGCATCTGCTCATCAAATTCTTCTTGAGTAAAGAAATCTAAATCATAAGACAGTCGATGGCCTAGTTGAAGCGCCAGGGCAGTGCCTCCTGCCAAGTATGCCTTCTGTATAATCTCGCTTTTTTCTAATATGGCCAGAACTGCTTTTGTATTTCCCTGAAGGACCTGCTCAAACACTTTACATCCTCCTTTTTTATATTGAGTATAAACGCCCAAAAATTCGCGCTTTTTTGAGAATATCCTCGAAAATTGCACAGGGTATTCTTTATTTCTGATTTCTTAAAATTCTTCCACATCCAGCCAACCGCTTTCTCGTCGCCGTATTCTAGAATCCGCTTTAGGACATACACCCTGCGATGATCAAGGTTAATTTTTCCAAAATCCACATCCCAAAAATATCCCTTTAAAAATTCGGGCAGTTTTTTCATCCCTTTTTCCTCTGTTTTCTAAATCCGCGTTAATCCGTGCTTATATCTTCCGATAAATTCTTTCCCTGTTATCAAACGCCGCGAAATCTTTCTGCGCGAAACCCCAGAGAGATTCCATTTTCCCTAATACTAAAAATCCATCTTTATTTAAGGCCCGGGCAAAATTGCCGTAAACCATTTCCTGTAAAGGCTTTGTAAAATAGATTACCACGTTCCTGCATAAAATTAAATCTAAATGTTTCAAAAATTCGTCGGAAACCAGATTGCGCGCCGTAAACCTGGTTAACTTCTTTACGCTGTCATTAACTTCGTAATCCTCTCCCCTTTGACAAAAATATCGCGCGAGCCTTTCTTGATTGATTTCTTTCAAGCTATGAGCGGTATAAATTCCCGCCTTGCTTTTTTCAACGCAGGCGGGGTCAACGTCAGTCCCGTAAACTACGACATCAAAATCAGCGCCATTTTTCTCCAAAATTTCTAAGAATAATATGGCCAAACTATACGCCTCTTCTCCGTTACTTGTCCCAGCGCTCCAGACGCGGATAATCTTTTTGCCCCGTTCTTTTTTAGTTCTGGCGATGTGAGGGATAACCTTCTTTTCTAAAACAGCGAAAGTTTCCGGATTCCTAAAAAACTCCGTAACATTAATGGTGATGGCGCTGATCAGGCGATCATATTCCTCGGGATTTTTATTGAGATAACTAATGTAATCTGAGCAATCCTTACAACCCGCGGCCTTAAACCTGCTGTCTATCCTCCTTTTTAACGTGCCTGTTCTGTAAAGGCTGAAATCCGCTCCTTTATTCCTTTGAATTTTATCCAAGAGGAATTTAAAATCCGCGTCGTTCATATTTTTCGATAGATCCTGTTTTCCCGGTCAAACTCAACAAAGCTCTTAAGCCTGGCTCCCCACAAAGATTCCGTAAGCCCTAAGACTAAAAATCCGTTTTTATTCAAAGCCCTGGAGAATTTTGCGAGGCACGCTTCCTGCAATCCGCGATTGAAATAAATAAAAAGATTCCTGCAAAGAATCATATCGAAACTTTTTGGCGGATCATCTTTGGCGATGTCGTGAATTTTAAAGAATAAAAATCTATTCCACTCTTTCCTGCGCCAAAACTTTTTATTCCCCGCTTCCAAAAAATACTTTTCTTTTAATTCTTTGGGCATATCCTTAAATTCGAATTCTTCGTAAACGCCGTCTTTTGCCCTTTCTATGCTCCATTTGTCAATATCGGTTCCATAGATATAAACCTGCGGCTTATTGATGTCTTCTTGAAGATATTCCGCGATTAAAATGAGCATCGTCGTTGCCTCTTCTCCTCCTGATGAGCCGCAACTCCAGACGCGCACGATCTTCTTGTTTTCGATAATTTCTTTATTGAACAATTCCGGGACAATATTTTTCTTGATCGCCTCAAAAACTTTCGTATCTCTAAAAAATTGCGTTACATTGATAGTCAAGACATCGAGCAGCGCCTCCATCTCCTCCCGATTATTCTTTAAGAAACGCGTATATTCTTCATACGTAGAGTTCTTTGTCACCCGCAGCCTTACGGCCACCCGTCGTTTAATGAGATTCTCGCGATACTGCGAAAAATCAATCCCCCGTTCTTTGAAAACCTCATTTAACAATAATTTTAAATCTTGATATTCATCCATCAGTGGCTGGGATTATTTTTGTATTTTCACTATTTTCACAAGGCAAACTAACAGCCCAATGGACTCCTTGTCCTGCCAGAGAAACTTCGATTTCTCTAGCCGGCGAATTAAAAGAAGACGCGATTTTAAGAATCCCTTCAGGCTGTACTTGCAAAGCACTTAAAACTTGCATCGCGTTCACAATGAGATTCAAAAAAGTTTGCTGTAAACAAATACGATCCGCGCAAATGAAAGGAATACCTGGCGTTAACTCAATGTCCAAACGGATCCGTCTAATTTTCAATTCATCTTTAACGAATTTGAGAGATTCTTCAATAAGCTCATTGACATTAACATTTTCCTTGGCCGCTTCCCGATGATCGACGACTCGCGTTAAATTTTCGAGCATCTGTTTTAAATATTGAGATTGCTCTTCCATCAAAGTAACGGGAGTAAAAAATGGATTGTCGGGGGTTATTTCTTTTTTCATAAATCGGGCGAACCCGTGAATAGCCGTAATAGGCTGGCTGATCTGGTGCAGAATCCCGGGGGTTAAATGAGTGAGGAAGGCAACTCTTTCTTTTTCAAAAAATTTTAAATTTAATTCTTTAAAATTTTTATTAAGCTTTTTTAATCCAATCACCGCGTTATTTAAGTAATTTAAAATTGGCTGACTCCCCTTCTTGAATATTTAAGGAAGAAACGTATCCCGCGTTGACCTCAAGGACATATTTGGCTTGCTTGCCCGGCGCGTAAACAGGACAAGGATCCTCGGAGCAGACAGGGACATCTTTTAAGATGTCAACAACCCCTTGAGATTCATCCAGCCAAATCATATCCAAAGGGATCAGCGTATCTTTCATCCAAAAACTATGTCGCCCACTTTCAGGGAAAATAAAAAGCATGCCCTGATCTTCGCCGAGAGAAGAACGCAATTGCAATCCCCGCTCACGCTCTTCTTGTGTCCTGGCAATTTCTACTTGAAAACAGTTGATTTGTTCCAAGCCAATTGTTTTGGCTTGGAAGCAAACTTCATTTTTATTTTGGATTTCGGCGGCCTTTGCCCCCCAAGATACAAAAATTATTCCCAACACAACCAAGATAAGCTTTAAAAAATTTTTCATTTCTTCACATTAACCGGACACTTCCCAATGCCCGCCTTTATCGGGGCCGATACGACGTAAACGTTTCTGCTCTTTTAAGGATCGGATAATCTTTTCAATACCCGGAATACTCATGTCAAGAGAAGCCGCTATTTCCGGAATAGTTACAGAAGGATTCTGGATGATAATTTCAATAACTTTCACCCTACTTTTCACCCTACTTTTCACCCTACTTTTCTGACCACCAGCCAACCCCTCGCCTTCTTCCCATTTTGGTCGGTAAAACGACACCACAAAGCCGGTTTTCGCGCGCCTAAATTCAACTCGGATACCCGCGGCAACGCATTCATCATGAATACGCTTAATTCCGCTTGCCCACTTTTCAATATCCTTAGACTTATACATCGTTTCCGCGATTAAAGGATTCCGCAAAATCGACTGCTCATGACCGGCGAAAAAATCCTCAGGGTTGACCCCTTCTGGAAATAATCCAGGATTATAGATATCAATCCTGTCTTTATAAATGGCAACCTCGTTACCCTTAGGGTTAGTAAAATCCCTGTGACACAATGAATTCCCGATTGCCTCCGCAAGAGCTCTTACTGGAATTTCCGGAATTTCCCTGCGACGGCTTTCACTTAAATCTGCCCGCCACTTCATATTCCCGTTGACATAAATCTCAGCCTGCTGGCGTAAATTAAAAAGATTCCCTTTAAACGATTTGATATCCAGAAATGTCAACTTGTCAGTCCCAGCAAATATCGCGGCTTGAACTTCCATCGAATTTTCATCACAAAAAAGAACTTCAGCCGCACGGGTCAATTGATTCTTATGCAAAAGGTGAAGCTTGTGAAGCGTGCTTTTTACGTCCACAAAATCAAAGTCAATACGTTTCACCGTCTTAGCCTTACGCATGAATTCCTTGACCGCTTCCTCATTAACGTCAGCAAGTGTCTTTTCGGATACCTCTTTTTCCCAAAGCAATTTTTTCCTGCTTAATATACGGATTTCAATCTCTTGAGGACTCATCGCCTTGTCAGATTCCCCAACGCGGATGTATGCCCGACCATAAGCGAAATACGGGCTATCGCTTCCATGAGCCTCCACAACAATACAATCTTTTCCTTCAATCTGCCGCGCCTCTACCTTCGGATAAACCTTTGGCTCGATATTATCGACGAACGCCTGCGTGACATCTCTTAACGTTTTTCGGCCGACCGTCTGCCCCGACACCGTACCGTTGTCCGCTATACCAAAGTATACCTCTGCCCGACCTTGCTTATTAAGCATGGCGACGATAGAGATGACTGATTCTTTTAGCTCCGCGGTCGACTTCTTGAATTCTATTATTTCTGATTCCTTGCGCGCCATCAAATTCCCTCGCTCATGGCCCGAGAATATTTAAATAATCCTTAAATTCGATTTTTCCACTTATTTCTTGATTAACAACCGCGATACGCTGCGGCAAATGGGGATGCGTGCGCCAATAACTGTAAGGTTGGACAGGGGCTTTTTCTTGCTCCTCTTTCAATTTGGCTAAAAATTCGGCAATCCCTTTAGGATCATATCCTGCTTTCTTAAGATATTTAACGCTCAATTTATCCGCCTGAAGTTCATCGGCTTGAGAATGTTCCAGGAACAGAGATGTCAAAGCAAATCCCACTCCTCCGGCGATATTTCCATTGGCCTGAGTGGATAAAATTTGTGCCACCATGGCGGCATAAGAGGCCTGCAGTCTTTTAATGCTGTGTTTGGCTGTGATATGCCCCACCTCATGGGCAATGACCCCGGCTAGCTGATCGTCATTATCCACGTGGTCGAGGATCCCTTTGAAAACATAAACGTAGCCGCCTGGGAGACTCACCGCGTTCATAATATCGTCATCTAAGATTTTAATAAAATAGACAATGTCTTTACGGTCGCAGACATTGACAATTCGATCCAAAATTTTCTCGACACGTTCATTGACATCCACATCGGTAATAACCTTGTACTGCTCTTCTACCTGCGCGGAAACCGCCTCTCCAATCTTCACTTCCTTTTCCGTCCCATATAAAAGCGTTTCTTCTTGTTGAGTGGCAAGATTATATTCGGTGGTACATCCCCAAATATTAACCAGGAAAAAACAGCTTAGAATAGAAACCCCTATTTTTTTAAGCATTTTATGCAATTTCGCCATGGGAAGCCCTAAGACGTTCGTGTAACAGCCTTCAATGCGGTGAATAAAAAGACTGCCCACCCCTTCCATATCGAATCCTCCGGCTTTATCAAAGGGATGGACTTTGCGATGATAGCGGTCGATCTCCTCATCGGAAAGATGACTCATAAAAATTTTTGTCTTTGCGTAATCGACAATCCTTTTGTTTGTCTCAATATCCAACACAGCAACTCCCGTGTAAACCCATTGAGGGCGGGTAAAAAGAATTTTTAAAATTTTTTTGGCTTCCTGAAAATTACGCGGCTTACCGATGATTTTTTTGCCGCCGGCATACACAACCGTATCGGCCGCGATCACAACACCTTCTTTAAATCGAGAAGCAATATCCCGCGCCTTAAGAAGGGCATTATTTTGAACCAAGGCCGCGCAAGTTGTCTTAATTCTTTGTGCTTCTTGAATTTGACTGGGGTGAATTTTAAATTTTACTCCTAACATGCGAAGGAGCTTTTTTCGCTGTTCTGAAGCGGAAGCTAGGATAATTTTTTTCATATACTTTACTATCCGGCGTAGCCCCAGTTTAGCGAAGCGAAGACGGATGAATTTCAGAGATGTCGAAAATGGAAATTAACGCGCAACCGCGCTCGGCTAACGCCTCTTTGGCTCCTTCTCGTCGGTCTACCAGACAAATGGCTTTCTTAACGATAACCCCCATGGACTCCAAGACATCCAAAGACTGCAAAAAAGCCTTGCCTGTGGTGGCCACATCGTCAATTAAAACCACTTGGGCTCCCTTCTTTAATCGAGGGCCTTCGACCTGCTGTCCCTTGCCATGAGCCTTAGGAGTTTTACGGATAATAAAAGTATTGATTGGTTTTCCAGCCTGGAAACTTAAAACCCCAATAGCGCCAACGATTGGATCAGCGCCCAGCGTGGGGCCTCCGATCGCGTCAAGTGGATCATTTTTGATTAACTCCAAAATCAAACGGGCGGATAGATACGCTCCCTCCGCGCTTAAAGTAACCAGACGCGCGTCGATGTAATAATCGCTTTCTTTTCCCGAAGAGAGAATAATCTTTTCTTTAAAATAAGCGTTCTTGAGGATAAGCTGACGCAGGCTTTCTTTATCTTTTTTAAAATCAGAAGAAATTGTCTTCATGTCAAAATATTATACATCTTCCCACTCTTGATTCAACCGCAAAATGATATTCATTTGACGGAAAAAATTCGCCATGTTATCATTCCCCTTGTGTTAAAATTCATCTGGCAAGGGTTATGCGATTTATTTTATCCTCCGAATTGTCTGATTTGCAAAAACTTTATTCCACGACCCGAGGAAAAATCCCCTCCACGCGATTCTTTAAAAAATATAAAGGAATTTTTATGCCCTGAGTGTACTCAAAAAATTTCTTACAACTTCCCTCCCTTTTGCGTGCAATGTTCACGTCATTTATCCAAACCATTAACGCATTCCAGATGCAAAGAATGCCTTGAAAAAAAGCCTCATTTCGACTTTGCCTGGAGCGCCTGTCTTTATCAGGAACCCCTCCAAGGGCTTATTCACCAATTTAAATATGGGCAGAAAACCTTACTGCGCCATGTCTTTAGACAATTCGTGGCCTCTTTTTTGCGGAAGTACAATTTTGATATTCACCAATTTGATATGGTGATCCCTATTCCTCTTTCTTCTACGCGGCAAAGAGAACGAGGTTACAATCAAGCCCAATTGTTAGCCCAAGACATTGCCCAAGAATTTAATTTAACTCTGTGCGCGCGTAACCTTGTACGCATCCGTCACACTCAAAATCAAGCCCTTTTATCGGAAAAAGAACGCTGGACAAACATCCAACGTGCTTTTAGAATAAAACAACCTCAAGCGGTCTTTAAGAAGTCTGTTTTATTAATTGATGACCTCTTAACAACAGGAGCTACCACCTCAGAGGCCGCCTTAACCTTGAAAGAGGCTGGCGCAAACATCGTCGGAGTTCTAACACTGGCCATAACATCGGATTAAAATGTTCCCATGAAAATTATTCGATCCTATATTTTAAAAGAATTGATACTCCCATTCATTTTATCTTTGGTCGTTCTGACCTGCGTATTCCTGCTGGGGAATTTAATTCAATTGACCAACTTAGTCATTAATAAAGGCGTTGGACTATCGACGGTAGGATATGTTTTCCTCCTCTACATTCCTCTATTGATAGGCTATACGCTTCCCATCGCCTGCCTCGTGAGCATTATCTTAACGTTCAGCCGTTTTTCTAATGACAATGAAATTTTGGCGATGCGGGCCAGCGGTATCCATTTAGGAAAAATTTTAGCGCCCATGATTGTTCTCGGGATCATGATCAGTTTATTTGCTATCATTCTCAATGAGCGTATTATCCCTATCGCCCATCACAAACAGCATGTCACCCTTAAAAACTTAGGGATTAAGAATCCCACAGCCCTCTTGGAGCCGGGGGCATTTATTAAAGCTTTTGGGAGTCAAATCCTCTTTATTCACCGCATTGAAAAAAATAAACTTTATGACGTTACCATTTATCAGCCTCAAGCTAATGGTCCCACGCGCACGATTATCGCCAAAGAAGGAGAATTTACAGCCGTGCCCGGCAAGGATGAAATTATGCTTAAATTAATGAACGGCACTTCCGATGAGCCTAACTTTGAGAATCCCAATAATTTCTATAAATTAAATTTTAAAAATTATTTCATCACGCTCGATGCCTCTCAACAGGAAAAAAAGATAACTAAAAAACCTAAAAGCATGACATTCAAAGAACTTAAAGAAGAAATGAAAAGACTCCAAGCAATGTCCGTCGATATTTCTCCTTTAAAAACAGAATATTATCGCAAAATCACCTGGTCGTTCTCTCCGCTCGTTTTTATTTTATTAGGATTCCCTTTAGCCGTCATTACTCACCGAAGAGAAAAATCAGCCAATGTGGTCTTGGCCATTCTTTGCGCAGCCGTATTCTACTTACTTTCTTTAGGCTGCGAGGCCTTAAGCGTTAAAAATATTGTCCCGGCCGTTTTCATCATGTGGGTCCCAAACATTGTGGGGTTCTTAGGAGCCTCTATCCTTAATTACAAATGCGTATCATAGACCGTCATATTTCCCAATCGATGATTGCCATATTTCTGACGAGCGTTTCTATATTTTGTTTTCTGTATATCCTCATTGACGTGACAAGCAATCTCGATGAAATTTTAGGCCGCAAGGTTCCCATCCCCATTTTGTTAAAATATTATCTTTCCTTTTTTCCCATTATTTTAGTCCAGACATCCTCCATCGCCTGTTTGATTTCCGTCCTTTTTACGTTCAGCCGCATGAATAATAATAACGAAATTATTGCCTTACGCGCCAGTGGGCTTAATTTCTGGCAAATTACAAAGCCAGCGATTATGTTTGGACTTCTGATTTCCGCCCTCGTCTTCTGGATGAATGAACGCTTTGTCCCTCAGGCAACAGCCTCCTCAACGCAAATTCGCAATGAAAACATCATCCTGGAGGCGGACAGACTGAAAGGAAAAAAGGTCGCGATTAAAAACCTTACCTTTTATGGCTTAAAGAATAGGCTTTATTTTATCGATTCTTTTAATCCCAATACTTACGAATGCGAAGGGGTGACCATTGTTACGCACGATGAACATCAAAACGTCCGCGAAAAAATTGTGGCCTTCAAAGGCATCTGGACGGGAATCGCGTGGAAATTTTTTAAATGTCAGATTACTTTGTTTGATCCCACGGATGTTCGAACTCCTCTAAAAATTAAGGTCTACGAAGAAAAACTCATGGATATCGGAGAAACACCTGAAGATTTTTATAATCAACGGCTAGAAGTCTCTTCGATGAATTTTAAACAGCTCCAGGAATATATCGCGCGTTTTCAAAACAGCGGAGCGATTAAGGCCATTAACAATCTACGGGTCGATCTCTATCAAAAAATTGCTTACCCCATGGGGAATTTTGTGATTGTCCTTCTAGGGTTGGCCTTTGCCCTGATGATGAAAAGCAGAAAAGGGACAACGTTTACTTCCTTAGGAATTGCTGTGGCTATCGGTTTTCTTTATTACGTGGTCAACGCCGTGGCTATTGCCTTTGGCAAGGGCGGGCTGCTTCCTCCCATTCTTTCCGCCTGGTCAACTCCCCTCCTGTTTACTGCGGGCGCCTGGGCGATGATTAAATCTTACTTCTAACAAACTCAAATCCTCATCCTTTTCTTCCTCTCCAACCCCTAGGAGTATCCCTGGTAATTGCTGGAGGGGAATAATGTTCATTTCAAAAATAATGGGTGTAAGCCCAGAGAAAAAATTGGGATCAAAATTCTGAAGATTCGAAGGAACATCAAAACGAACACCCTCGCCTTTAGTTTTCAATACATCCTCTGTCATCCTGACATCAATCCCACCTTTGGTGAGGTTCGCCGAAGGCGACCCGCCGGGATTTTGCTGATCTAACGCCGCGGGATCGCCAGAATCTGCCGCCCGCGCGGCGGGATGACCTTTGACAGTTTCCTCTCCCAGCGCGGCGGAGTCGACTGAGCCCTGTGCTGATCTTAAGCGCACAGCTCTTTGGCCTTCCCAATAATACATCTGTGCCTTGGGTGTTTTTCCCGAAAGGCCGCTTATTTCCGCTAAATTTTCTTCGGCAGCCCCGACTAAAAAAGCATTCTTGCGGCGAGTACCTAAAGCACTCAGTGTCTTTTCCAATCTCTCCTTTTGCGCCTGCGCTGATTGATCTAATCCTTCAAAAACGTCTTCGGTTCTTGCTCGATACCGCTCATTTTCTTCTTCCGTATAAAAGGATGCTTCTTTGACTTGAACATCCGGAGTGACCATCCCTGTTATTTCTTCGCGCGCCTTTCTGTAAACTCGTTCGACATGACGCAAAACCATGTTCAAAAAAGCCGGCCCATTAACCCGATGAACCTGCCCAATACGCAATTCTTGCGCTCTGTGATCCGGCATCAAGAAGATTAAATTGCTTAGTGTATAATTTGCTGGATTGTGTCTGCCGAATCGATTTTCATGGTTCAGCACATTGACCGATTGAATAAGTTCCTCAATCCATTGGTCGATATCCGTTTGACCTAATGTGCGCATATCCACCAAAATGTCGACCGCTATTTCTCCCTGCTGACGGTATTGTTTGACCATGGGTTTTCCCATTCTTGCTGAAATACTTGCGTCAATGAAACGAACGTCATCGCCTGGCTGATATTCTCGGGTTTCCTCAAACTCTTCCCCACGGCCTTGCTGAGCCACCGAAACGCCATTGATGCCCGACCTTTTTATTTCCCGGCCGTCAGTTCTCAACAAAGCCTTCTTGCCGATGGCCGCTTGAAGACGATCATGAAATTCTTCCGGCGTGGGAAGATTTTCCGCGGAAACCGTCTTCGGTTGTGCATCCAATATCACCTGTCTTTCCACAACTTCTTTTAACCCTTTATAAAAATCATTTAACGCGATATCGGGGTTCACCGTCCGCGTAAATTCAACCAAAGAGCTATTTAAAGCCGCGCGATTCCTAAGACTCCCGCGTTTGCTTAGCAAAAGCGGTCCTAAGTAAGGAACCAACACTGTCCATAAACGCGACCTCTGGGTCTCAACGGCCTGCGAGGGGAAATCGAGAGCAATCAAACGAATCGCGTCAATGACCGCTTTGCCGCGATCATCCATACTTTCGCGTAATTCTTCCAACTGGGCCTTTTGTGCATCCGTCATTAAAGCACCGGCAATCATCAACCTAGCCAGAATCTCTCTTTCCCCTTCTTGGTCACCTAACCCTTCTCCTCTTATTCCAAAGGCATTTTTATCCCAAATTTTACGAATAGAATTTCTGCCATTGTGGCGGACAAACCAATCCCTTTTCTCCACCGCTTTCGTCATCCATGTCGCTGGAAACATCAACGCCCAAAGGATCATCGCCAACGCCAAGCCATCATGGCTGATATCATCGATGAGTAAAGGAAAAAATGACGTATCGTCTTTCCCGCCAACCGACGATTTAAAGATACCATTTAATTGGTCATTCATTTCCTGCCAGCGCTCATATCTGGATTGAACCTTCGCTGTTTCTTCGCGGTCCGCGCCGACCTTCAATTCCGCGGGATCATGGTGAAGAATTCTAGCCATCGCGTACAATGGATGATCCAGTAAATCTCCGGAAACCTCCGCGTCAAATGGCATAGAATCATCAGTTACCTCGTGAATAAAATCAAACACCGCTGTTAAATATTCCCTGGGAATCTCGGTGCGCTTAGCATGAGGTATTTGTGTGCCTTCCAGGAAGGTACGAACCTTCGCGAGATGTTCTTGATATTCTGTTAAACTAAGACGAGTCTCTTCATCCGCCAAAGATAAAACAAACTTATTTAAAGCCTCTACTTGCTCTGAAAGTTCCGGCGTGGCAAAATCTTGAGAATCCACCAGAATATTACCGGGTAAATTTTCTCTTAAACGTTCCAAATAAGATTCTAAGTTGTCCTGCCATTCTTCGGGTGTCAGCAGGGAACGAAAGTTTTCGAGAATATCCGGCAGGCTAAGATACAGACTGTGACTACGTGCAAATTCGTCTAACGCCAGGCTCAATTCCATACCAAAACTATTTAACCCGTACATCCTCAACATCGGAAAAATATCCCGAAGGATACGAGAGTTAAAGTCGTTGCTAAGACTAAACAAGAGGTCATAAAAATTTTGACCGCGAACAATATCTTCTTCGGCTGGCTCTACTGTTCCCTCAGTCTCTAAAATAAACTGTGAGGGAAGAATTTTGATATCAAAAGTCATCGAATTATCCGATTTAATTGTCTTATTATCTACAGGCTCAGATCCTTCGGGCCTCTGACTCGCAAAAAGGATTCTCCGAAGATGCGCCTCGACCTGTTCGGCATCAAAAAAATGCGTTGAAAAATTTTCAATCATATATTTGATGAGACTAGAAAATTGCTCGAGAAACGCTGGATTAAAAAAAGGCGCATCCGATCCATCCTGGGCCGATCGGCTTAATTCCTCAGAGAGCAGAGCCAAATATTCTAAACGCTGATCAATCCGGCGCTCGGGCAGAGAATCCCAGACCGTTGGCAAGACGGGGCTTTCGGAATCCGCAGCCGTGATATCATACCGCGCGGCAGCGCGGGTTAAAAACCTATCCGCGTCGAAAGGCCTTAATGAAACCGAATGCTCGCCTTGATCATCTTTCCATTTAAAAAGAACATTGCCGTTAACGAGTTTTGTAACCAACGGCTGCTCGTCTGCTGGTCTGAAAACCATCCCCGTGGGAAGTCCAAGTTCACCGACTAAGGGACCAAAAAAATAGGCTACAGCACCTTCATCCACAATCACCCAGCGGCTGTAATCTTTGGAGCCATCAAGGTTTTCGGCAAAAAAAGGTTGATAAAGATTCGCAAAGGTCTTTCTAAATTTCGTTCCGCCCTTCCCAAAACCTTCCAATCCTTGAGATTTTGCCCATGTTCCTGTAAAAAAGTAACGGCCATGGGAATACGCATCGGGATCGTCCTCAAAATAAACAATATAAAATTCATTGTTGTCAAGAATAACTGGTTGTAAATAATCTCCTTGAAGGCCGATGGGTCTTTCATTTTTATATAATTTTTGAAACTTTCGTATCAAGGAGGAATCTTTTACTAAGCCAGCCTCTTCAGCCAAAGGCCCCCAAAAAATGGTTTCATTACCAGCCAAATCAATCCGCCCAATCCATTTACCGTTAGGAGCTGTTTGGATGGGATAAATTTTTATAACTTTATCTCTAATTACTTCCTCATTTATTTCTAAGAGTTTTCTCACATCCCGCATCATTTTCTCACTTCCTCGCAAAACGGATCTTTTTATAGGTTCCTGAAAAACTTGAGTTGCGCCGATGAATTCATCTAAAAGGAGCCATTCACCATCAGGGAAAAAAACAGGATAATCTGGTTCGTCTTTGAAGCGCTGTTGACTGATCTGCTCCCCCGAGCCTTCTTGCCTTTGTAACTCCGCCAATCCCGATCCAATAAACCGCCATCCAGAAGAATCTTTAACCTTAGCAATAAAATTTCCTCTAGGCGTTTGGATGGGGTCTCTGGCTTCCATAAATTTCTGTCCTATCCAGCCTTCTTTCTCTGCCGCCGAACCGGTGTAACTTCTAAAAAAATAACGTATTGTAGATTCTTCCACAACCATCTCAATTGATTCATTATGCGCAACAACCACTGCCCATTGGCCTTTATCAAAATATTTAGGCTGGCTTACTGATCGGACATCTTCTTCCTTTAAAAAATACCGATAAAGCTCTCCTTTGCCGAATAAATAGTGCTTTTGCGTATTTTTATAATAACCATATACGACCCAATTATTCATATCCATAAAAACAACATCTCCCCATTCTCCTTCAATACTTAATTTTCTAGCCATGGGACCGAAGAGGCCTTGTACCTCGCTCATAACCCCATCTCCTCGTTCATCCCATTCGTTTTTTGTAGCATCCACCAACCAATCCTCTGGGCCTGGTCCTAAAATATGTAAAGAACGTATTCGTCGATAAACAAGATCTCCCTCTGAATTAGTTCTAGCTCCTCTTAACTTTACTTCTTTGAGAATACCATCATACCAAATCTGTAAACCAGGAACATAATCAGTTAAAAAGACATCTTGGTCAATCTGCTCTCCTGTTAAAACATCCGCTAAAACACTCACAGACTCCACCTTATTGGACCCATTTCTTCCATCTATCCCAAAATTTATTACTCCACCCTGGCGCGTAATTTTTCCACCTTGAAAATCGGTGACATTTCTGACAATCTCATGATCTTCTCCTCCATGCAGAAAAATGGGGTCAGATGAACTAGGCTCAATCAATGCCCAGCCTTTGCTTTTAGCGAGTTTGGCGATTCTAACAAATAAATTATTCTTTATTCTTTGGATTCTTAAATGCCCCGTTTCCCCGTTAAGATACTCTTCATCACGAAAGTTTGCGCCATTGAATCGACCATCAATAATCGCCAGAGCCTCAAAGAGATAATGTCCGTAGCTCATCAATTGGTACCGGTCAGCGGTATTTTGTAAATTGAGCTGTTCGACTTGCGTTAAAAACGCATTAGCGCTTCCCTGATCCATGGGAGCGGCTCTTAACTGCTCCAACTGCTGTTCGTAACCGGCCATGGCTTTCGCGTAATATTCTTGCGCGGCTTTGAGTTCTTTGGCTTTTCTTTGAACCTCTTGTTGTTGAGCACGTTCCTTAGGTGATTCTTGAGCTATTCTAGTTAATTGTTCCTGTGGAACTCTCATTTCTGCTCGGATTTTATCGCCTTGGAGTTTGAGTAAAAAACCTTTGAGCTTGTTAAATTGAACGAGACCTCTGGCCGCTAAAAAGGCCATCTCATTCTGCCAAGTCTTGGGCGAAACATCGCTTTTTCCCCAAAGCGGCGAAACCATTTCGACTCCCGCGGTTGATTCTTCAATGCCTTCTTCTCCTCGATTCCATTGATGGCCCATGCCGGAAGTAAACATGCCATCGGAATCTGTATCCAAATACCCACTGGCAATAAGCATGGGCTGATCCAAAACATAGGCGATCATCCAGCGTAAATTGCTTAACCCCTGACATTCCCCGGCAAAATAGCGAAATGTCGTGTCTAAAATAGTATTGCCTCGAAATTGAGAATCATTAAAATACGGATTGGTACTGTAGTAAAACAAACCAAGAATCTCTTTAACAATTTCCTGCTGGGTTTCTTTGGATACATTTTTTGAAATTTGTAAAATCTCCCACAAGGTTTCTGGAACATTCTGCTGAATAACCTCTAAAGCCTTTTCTCGTTGGAGGATATTTCCTTCACCATCTAAAATCTGCATGGCTGGAAATTCTTTTAATTCTTGGCCTTGGGCTGGCCGCACTCCTATTTTTAGAGAACCTGGAGCTTGATCAAAAACAGCCATCCAGACCCCATTAACCGTGTCGTAATAAACAGCGGCTTGCCCGACACCCTTTTCTGTTAAAAGACCACTCACTACATAACCAGAGGGGATATAGAGAAGCACCTGTTTGTCTGCCTGAGGTTTCATCAAAACATATTCCGCGAAATTCCCTTCCGCGTCTAAATTCCAGAGATTAAACTGGCTTTCTTGATTAAAAAATCTTCCTCGGATAGGATCAACCCAAGAATATTGGCCGATCTGCAGATAACTGTTGCCGCCTTGAACCTTGGCAAAGACAGGACCTGTGCCAGCCATATTGCCATCGCCAAGATTGACTTTGGAAGGACCAAAAGTGGTGCGAAGAGCAGATGGCAACTTTTCTCGCGTATCAGCCTCTCCTTGAGAATCTTCAGAAACGGATTCAGCAAAAAGTTTGACTAATTCTTTTAATGGAAGCGAAGGCGCAACTAAGGGTGATATTTTTTCTCCCTCTGGTCCTTTTAATTCTTCCGGTTTAGGGCTTTCGGGTTTCTGCCATTCGTCAGGCTCTTTTAATTCTTGAGCTTTTTGGGCAACTCCTCCTATTTCTTGAGAATCTTCCAAAGATTTTAAATCGTTCGCTTGAGCCAGCAATGTGTCGAGTTCATTTTGGGCTGAGGCTTTTAACGCTTGAGTTTCTTGATCAACTTGAACTTGCTGGGCTTTAAGGGCGACTAACGCTTGCTGGATTTCTTGAATATTCGCCTCAATAGCTTTTGCTTGAGACACTTCTTCAGATACACCCAATGACGGTTCAGATACTTCTGGCAAACTAGCCGCTAAGGATTGAAAAAGGACAGCTAATGGAAGCGGCGCAACAGGAGTTTGGGGTATTTCCACAGCAGATTCTTGTGATTCTTCAGTTTTGTTTCCTGGGCCATCTTCCACCGTCGCTTCAACGGCCGATTTTTCTTCGAAATTTTTCGGCGTAACGTCAGCTTCCCCCGATAACGGCAAGAGCAAACTAACCATCCCTAAAGATATGGCCATTGTTCTCATCCACTGCCGAAAACTTTTTTGTCCTTCGATTTTCCGGACCTCTTTTCCGATTCGGACCGCGATCGCCTTTTCAAGCACATCTTTTTCATCTTGGGAAATATCCGGCGCGTAGCCGTAAACCCAGTCGCGAACGCGTTGTTTGATCACCCCCTCACCTTTATCCTCTCCATTTTGGGGAGAGGATAAAGGTGAGGGGAAAAATTTTTTAAATACATTTTCCAATTTTGGATCTACTGATACTTCGCCCATCAAATCCAATATCGTTTCCGTATACAAACTTAACCGAAATTGATCTTGCAGTCTTGCTTTTGGCCCGGAATTAATTTGAGATAACAAAACGCGCTGGGCGTCTTGGATTAATTGTCGGCTTAACCGTTTTTGGTCAGTGAGAGATTGGGCATTGTCTCTTTTTATTCTTAAACGCGCCAATTCTTTTAGCTGAAGATTTTCCCCTTCGTTCCATTTCTTCCAAATCGTTTCCGTCCTAGAAGAAAACTCCTTGAAATTTTTATTTTTTTTCCCATTGGGCCAAATGAGGCTGATATAAACTGTTAACCATTCCCTGTATTCCTGATGGACAGCCTCAATTTCTTTTTGATATTCTTCTAGGACTTTTGCCAAAAAAGTTCCTTGCAAATCTTTTTTACTCAAAAAACCGCGGATAGTCTTATCCATCTCTCCATATTGTTTTTCTAGTTCATATCTTGAATCGAGAATCTTATCAAATTGACTATCTACTGGGGAAAGAATCCCTTTTAAAATATTACGGTAACCATTTTCTAAATCAGCAAAGGCTTGCGCAAATTTTGGAGTGTTCCCGGTATTAAATTCTGACTTGACTAATATGGCTGTGCCCCGAAAAACCGCCGTAATTTTCTGAAGAAAACTTCTCTCAGACTGTCCTGAACGCGCCATAGGATGCCTTTTAAGCGCCCCCTTAATTCCTCCTCCAAAATCCCCTGGATTAAATCCAACTCCCCCCGAAAAATATCTTCGAGCAATAATTTCCTGAGTCGCTGGATCGTAATCTTCTTTGATGTAGTCGTAAACGCCCTTTTTGAAGGCTTCCAAATACTGATTGTATATTTTCTGTTTAACTTCTTTATCCTCAATATCCACACCAGCAATTTTGTTTTGGTCGGTGTAGATTTTGTTTAGAATACTGTCCTTCAATGCCCGCTTAAACCAGGCGGCGAGGATAAGCGAATTGTAGATCTGTCTTAACTGGGCGAAATTTTTGCCCTCGTTAACTTCGACTTCAATAGCAGGCAATATGATTTCTTTGACGATCTGAGAAGAGACGTCACTTAATTGCTCGACATCTTGCGAATCTAATTGGTCGGTTCCGATTTCTTCTTTGTTGAGATTATTCTGCAGGGCCAGATAGTCCACTTCGAGCATAACTTTCAAATGACTCTCGGTCACGAAGGCTGTGTCCTCGGTTTCATACACTTCCGCCTTGTCCGGGACAATCCAGACCTTGTTAAAGGTATTAATCGGAATCTCAGATGTGCCGTATTTTTCTTGCGCTTTCTGGTAAACTTTCTGCCAGAACTCTTTACCTAAATCATTCTCGGGATACATCAAAGAGGCGGTTAATTGTTTTAGAATGTAGTCTTGAGCCAGAAGATCTCTGCCCATCTCGGTCTGGCCAAAGGCCTCGGGAATAATTCTGTCTTTTTCATACGGAGATAAATTGACCCACAGATCATCTTCGGGAACGGTTAACGCGGCGAGGAAATATTTGATGAGTTTGGTGGATTCTTCTTTTAATTTTGAATTCCCTCTCACTTCAGTGGGGATGGTCAGGGAGGGGGGAAATTCATTCCCCGTATCCACAATAAAATCAAATTGAAAAGGATTATCTGGATGGACTTTAATCCCGCGTAAAATAACCGGTACAAAAGCAACGCTTGGGCCAATCATCATCCCCGGATTGGGTAATCCTAATTCGGGCAGAACCTGGGCGTAAGTCTTAGGCAAAGGACCTAAAATATTCAGTCCAAAAGCCAAGAGGATAGAATAAGTCGTCAGACGGAAAAAGGGCCGCGTTTTCCAATGTTTGGAGGAAAGCATTATACTTAAAGTATACAATATTTTATTGCGATAAAACAGGGGGTACGGGCGTTCCTAGGAAAGCGCTTGCTTGTAGTATGGGAATTTGAAAAATTCCAACACGTAATAAAATAGTGCGCGAGGCGCCTATTTTGAAATGGATTAAATCAAAGTAAAGGAAATCTGCCGGCGGTGTAGAGAGGATAACTGTGCATTCCGTGGGTTTGATCAATGTTAAGATTCCTGGCGCTAAAAATAGTTTTGTATTTGGGTTTGTATTTTTGCGCGAAGACTTTAAGACTCTTGGATTGGGTGACCCATCCGGATTTAATTTCGATGGGAAAAAGTTCCCCGTTCATTTCTTTTAAGAATTCTACTTCAGACGCTCCTTCTCTCCAGCAGTAAAAATCCTTTGTACTTTCCCCAAAGAATTCTTGAGCGACAAAATTTTCCGCGAAATATCCTTTGTATGTCCCGTAAGTGTAATCCAGAATAATCTTTGGGGCCATCTGACTTAAGGCACCTAAGATCCCTACGTCAAAAACATACAGCTTAAAACTATTTTCTTGAGTGTAGGCTGACAAAGGAAGCTGTGCCGAATTGACAATAGGAACTTTGATGATTAAACCTGTGGCGATGAGCCAGTCGATGGTATCAACTAACCCTGTATATCTTTGGATCCCAGGGATAATGTCTTTGAATTTAAATTTGGGGACTGATCCATCGATCGTCCTGGCCAGCTGGGCGGGAATATTGCGCCATAACCGCTCGATATGCATGGCATTTTTTTTGCCCGAATGTTTCGCCATATCCGCTACATAAGTGGCGATTAAATTATCCTGTTTTTCCCGAACGTTTGTTAAAGCCGTAAATACATCGCCCCTTTGCTCATGAAAAGTTTTGACGACTTCGGGAAGGCCTCCCACCACAAAGTAAATTTTTAATTGCTCCCAAAGATGTTGATGAATAAGATCAGGGATCGTCTCATGGAATTTTAGATTAACCAAAAATTCACAAGACTTAATGTCCTCAAGACCCATTAAAAATTCTTCAAAGGACATCGGATGCATCTCTAAAAATTCAACTTTACCCACAGGAAAAGATTCATCTGACAATTGAAGGCCTAAGAGAGATCCGGCTGAACAGATAGCCAATTGAGGCATTTCCTCTTGAAAATATTTTAAACTTGTCAGAGCGCGAGGAACGTTTTGGATCTCATCAAAAATAATCAGATCATTATTTTCTTGAATGGATGTATTAAGATAAAAACTAATTTCTTGGAGAATTCTCTTGGGGCTAAGATCTTTGTTAAATATGGCGGCTAATTGATTGTCCTTCTCAAAATTTAAATAATGAACGAAAGGAAAATTTTCTTTGCCAAACCATTTGAGGATATAGGTCTTCCCTACTTGACGGGCCCCTTTTAAGATAAGGGGTTTTCGTTCGGTTTTATTTTTCCATTGGATTAATTTTTCGATTATTTTTCTTTTCATAAAATATGTTATAAATTGACACTTTGCATGATGACTTTATGTTAATTAAATACATTTTATACTGACCATTTATAAATATACACTATATTTGTATAAAATCAAGGGTTATTTCATCAGACATACCGTCTGGGCAGGCGATTGCCTAAATGGCAGACGATTTCATAATTGATCGTTTGGGCATATTGGGCGAGTTTGTCAGCGGTGATTGTTTCTTTGCCTTGGATTCCTAAGATAACCACCTCCGCGGCGAGGCGAAGGTCTTTAAGCGAGGAGACGTCAACAACAATCTGGTCCATCGTCACGCGCCCCAAGACAGGACAACGCTGACCTTGGATAAGGACAAATGATTTATTGGAAAAACACCGTAAATATCCATCATTGTAACCAATCGGGATCGTGGCGACTCTCATTCTTCTCTTGGCAATAAAAGTTCTGCCGTAACTAATGCTTCTTCCCTTCTCAATATTTTTCAAAAAAATCACTTTCGATTTAACGCTTAACGCTGGTTTAAGATGAAGCTTTCTTTTTAAGGAATTTTTAGGATACAGACCATAAAGCATAAGGCCAGGCCTTGCCAAATTAAGAATATGTGTTTTGTATCCCGCTAAGCCCATGCTGTTAGCCGCGTGGATGGTGGGAATAATGAGGCCTTTTTGATCTAATTGAGTAACAAGCGCGTATAAATATTCAATCTGCCTCTTGGTGAATGCCTGATCCACGTCGGCAACGGGAAAATGAGTATAAATTCCTTGAATAATGAGATGTTTGAAACGAAATAATTTTTGAATAAACGAAAAAGCTTGCGCGTGCCAGACGCCGAATCTGCCCATGCCTGTATCGACCTTAACATGAATGGTTATATTCTTTCTTTTTTCCCAAGCGGATTTCTCAAGGGCAAGAGCCAATTCTAATGAACACACGGTGGGGGTTAAATCATAATCCCCGATGAGCTTTGCCTGCGCGGGCAAAGGACTTTCCAGTAAAAGGATTGGCTTTTTGATCCCCGTCTTTCTTAAACAAATTCCTTCCGAGACATCAGAAACGGCAAAAAAATTGACACCTTCTTTGGCCAGGAGACCGGAGACCTCTTGCATCCCATGACCATACCCATCGGCCTTAACAACGGCCAAAATATCTACGGCTTTCAAATTTTTACGATAGGGAAGAGAAAATTTATTTTGCGAAGATAACCGACGGATTTCTCGCAGATTATGGCGGATAGCCTTTAAGTCGATTTCGGCAAAAGTAAGAGGCGAAATTATTTGCGCTTGGTCATCTCTCATTTTTTAACTACTGCCTCGTCAAATAAGTCTTTAATAGTTTTTTTACACAATGACTCGGCACAGTACCGAGTAAACTCGTATAAATTAATTTTTACGAGGTACTACCTGACAATCCTCCGGATACAAATAAAGAGGAATCAGTCTTTGAATATCATCAAATTCTTTTCTTTCAAATCTTTTTAAGGCTAAAAACGCCAAATTCTTAGCTTGAGGCATCCATTGGGAAGGGGGAGCTAATTTTCCCCTCATCTTTTTTGTCACTTGTTCTAAAATTGTGATTCCATCGCCGACCAAAACCATTTCTTGAGAAAATCGCCTCATCAAATTCTCAGGAGAAATCAAAAGGTAATCACTTTCCCGTCTAATATCCCCTTCTTTTTTTTCATAAAATGAAGCGTACAAAAGATTTCGCTTGGCATCAGATAAAACACAGATACTGCCGTCTTCCTTGACATTCATGGCGATGACATCCAGGCTGGAGATCCCCACCACCGGTTTTCCAAGAGCAAAACTGAACGCTTTAATCGTTGACAAGCCAACCCTTAAACTTGTAAAAGAGCCCGGTCCCAGGCCAACAGTAAAACCGTCTAAGGCCGACAAGGAAATTTTTGCTTTCTTTAAAATTCTCTCAATTTCAGAAATAATCGAAGAGGATAAATTTTTTCTCAGCTTTAGATTTCGATGTGCCAAAATTTTATTCCCTTTGGCTGCGGCTATGCTCAAAGAATACGTAGATGTATCAATGGCTAATATATTCATAACGCTTTCCATGCGCTTGCAATGTAATCAGACGTTTATTTCCCCCTTGATGCTTCAATACAACAGACAAATATTCCGAAGGGATAAGTTGTTTTAATTTATCCGCCCATTCAATGACGCAGATCCCATCACCGTAAAAAAATTCTTCATACCCAAGACGAGAAATTTCATTAAGATTATCTAAACGATATAAATCGAAATGATAAAGAGGAATTTTCCCTTCATAGACGTTAAGCAATGTAAACGTCGGACTGTTGACCTCCGCTTCTTTAATCTTTAAATACTGGGCGATTCCTTTCACAAATGTTGTTTTGCCCGTCCCCAAATCTCCAGAAAGGCAAATAATATCCTTAGCCTTCAAAGATTGAGCTATCCTTTTGGCCCACCGAGTTGTTTCTTTCGCGCTGTTGGAAATAAAAGAAAAAGAAGGCATTAAAAATGAACAAATCCTTTCTTGGAAAGAGGACGATATTCTCCTCGTTTATTCTTTATTTGTAAGGACTTAGACCCTTTAGCAATCTCGCCGATCCAATAAAATGGAAAGGGATGAGAAACTCTTAAAAATTCCCTAGTTAAATCTTTAGGCAAAGTAAAGACCAATTCAAAATCTTCTCCGTCGGTCAAAGCCTCTTCTAAAGACGCTTTCTTTCTTCTTGGGATTTTGGCCTCTTCAAGAACCGCTCCCACTTTACTCGCCTTCAAAATATGCCCTAAATCAGCAGCGAGTCCATCAGAGATATCAATCATGGCTGTCGGTTTGAAATTCTTCACAAGATATTGGGCTTCCTTTAGCCGCGGCACAAATTGAAGATGCCACTTAGTTACGAATGATTTTCCTAAAGGCCCTGTGACAAAAATCTGATCGCCTTCGTGAGCCCCTCCACGAGAAACAACATCTTTTTTAACGACTTCCCCAACCAAAGCAATATTGATTATAATTTTATTACTTTTATTCGTATCCCCTCCGACAATCGAGATGCCGAATTCTTTGGTCAACTTTGCCATCCCTCTGTAAATATTTTTTACAAAATCGACGGATAAAGATGGCGGCAACCCTAAAGAAACTAAAGCATACAGGGGCTTGCCTCCCATGGCGGCAATATCGCTGATATTACAGCCAAGAGCTTTATGCCCAATTTTAACAGCGGACATTTCCCTTGTAAAGTGCGCATCTTCCAAAAGCATGTCTGTTGTTAAGAGAAGCGTTTTATTTTTTGAAACTTCCACGACAGCCGCATCGTCTCCAATGCCTTGGATGACACGAGAAGATACTTTAAGGCCTTTTTTAATGAAATCAATCAGGCCAAATTCGCCGATTGTCTTGAGGGTTAACATATTTATGGATCAGAGACCGAAAACTAATGACTAAAGACCTTTAAAAATTCTGTTTATACTTTTCTCAAATGGCGGATAAATAATCCCTTTCTCAGTAACAATCGCTGTGATCAATTTATGATCCGTCACGTCAAAAGCCGGGTTATAGACAGAAACATTTTGAGGGGCTGTGGGCTGTTTGTAAAAATACCTTACCTCGTCGGGGGATCGTTCTTCGATCGGAATCTCCTTGCCTGATTTTATTTTCCTATCAAATGTGGATAACGGGGCCACCACATAAAAGGGGATTTGATGATAATTGGCCAAGACGGCCAAATTATATGTTCCAATCTTATTAGCCGTATCGCCATTAGAGGCAATGCGATCGGCTCCGACAAAAAGAACATCCACTTTCCCTTGTTTCATTAAGGTAGCCGCCATATTGTCGCAGATTAAAGTGACAGAAATTTTTTCTCTGAGAAGTTCCCACGCCGTAAGCCTCGCCCCTTGCAGGAGAGGCCGCGTTTCACAAGCAACCACGTGAAATTTTTTGCCTTGTTCCTTAGCCTTGTACATCACTCCTAAAGCGGTCCCATAATCGGCCGTGGCAAGCGCTCCCGCGTTGCAGATCGTCATAATATTGCTCCTAGACTTAATTAATTGAGCGCCAAATTGAGCCATTTGACGGCACATCTGACGGTCTTCCTCATAAATTTTAAAAGCTTCAACTTTAAGCAATATTTTTAATTTCGTAACAGAATTTTCTTTATTACTTAAAACGACATTGTTCATTCTCTCAAGCGCGTTAAACAAATTAACCGCCGTCGGGCGGGAACTTCCAATATACAAACAGATCTCTTGAATATACTTTCTGAAATGTTTTATATCCTTTCCCTTGAAAAATTTAAGACTCAACAAAACACCAAAAGCCGCGGCCACCCCTAAAGCCGGCGCCCCTCGCACCCGCAGCGCTTTAATCGCTTCCCACAAACAGCCCAAATCACGACAATAAATATACTCTAACTTTTGAGGAAGTTTCGTCTGGTCGATAATCCTAATGCAGCCTTTAATCCAGGAAATCGTTTGGATAGCCATTACGTCTTACCCATTTCTAGCCGAGGGAAAAGGGGTGGATGAAGTTTTAGCTGAATACCTATTTTGAGTTCTCCCCATTCTTGTCCTGTCCCCATGGCACCAAGAATCTCTAAAACCTCTTTCGTTTTTTGCGGCATAATAGGGATGAGCAAAACCGCGCTTAAACGCAACGCTTCCGTTGTTGTGTAGAGAATCTGGCCAACCAATTTCATATCCGTTTTAGCAACCTGCCACGGAGCTCTTAACTCGAGATACCGATTAACCGCTCTCACAAAGGTCATGATTTCTTCGATAGCCTGATGAATTCTTAACTGACCCATCTCTTGCTGAACCTTTGAAGGCAAAAGTTTGGCCTCATTTTTAATTTTCTCTTCGGGTGGTTCTACGCAGTCTAAAGGCGCGGGCACGCGTCCTTCAAAATATTTTCCAATCAAACCGCTGACTCTATTCAAAAGATTACCAAAATCATTGGCCAGGTCACTGTTGGTGCGTTTAATAAACGATTCTAAAGTAAAATTGGCGTCCTGACCCAAGACCATCTCCCGCATTAAATAATAGCGGACAGAATCGACGCCATATTGATCAACTAAATCCAGCGGATTAACGACATTCCCCAAGGATTTACTCATCTTCGTCTCACCCATCAGCCACCATCCATGAGCGAAAATAGTCTTCGGGAGAGGTAGTCCTAAAGCAAAAAGCATCGTTGGCCAATAAACCGCGTGGGTGGTTAAAATATCTTTACCAATCAGATGAATATCCGCCGGCCACCATTGATTAAATTTCTTTTCATCTACACTGTAACCAGGCGCGGTAATATAATTGATCAGCGCGTCAAACCAAACATAGGTGACGTAATCTTTGTCAAAGGGAAGCTCAATTCCCCAGCTCATCCGTGCTTTGGGACGGGAAATGCATAAATCCCCCAAAGGTTGTCTTAAAAAACCTAAAATTTCGTTTCGTCTATGGGGAGGCTGAATAAATTCCGGATGGCTTTCAATGTATTCAATAAGCTGATTTTGATATTTGCTCATCCTAAAAAAATAATTTTTTTCTTTAAGCAAACGCACATCCCTGAATTGCCCGGATTCTTTTTCTTTCTCGGTAATAAAACGCTCTTCAGCGACCGAATACCAGCCTTCGTATTCGCGCGGATAAATATCGCCTTTTTTGATGACGTCTTGAAGAATTGTTTGAACAACTTTGACGTGACGCTCTTCTGTCGTGCGAATAAAATCATCATTCTCGATTTCTAACTTTTTCCACAATTCCATAAAACGGGGAGCCAAATCATCGCAATGTTCTTTCGGCAAAAGGCCTCGTTTTTCTGCCGCCTGCTGTACTTTCTGACCGTGCTCATCTAACCCTGTTAAAAACAACACTTCCTCGCCGATCGCGCGATGATACCTCGCGAACACATCCGCTAAAATGGTTGTATACGCGTGCCCGATGTGAGGCTTGTCGTTAACGTAATAGATAGGAGTTGTGATATAAAAAGTGCTTTTCATTTGGAATTTTAGTTAAATACTGTTTTAACAATCTGCCCTTCGCCTAAATCCACTCTCGCGTATCGTTTGAGAATATTCACCTCAACAACTCTTCCCTTCCCCTCAGGGGTATTGATTTTTTCCCCGACATGGGGCAGTGACTTAGCGTATTCTCTGTAGACAGAAAATTCATAGGCCATGCAGCATTTAATACGACCGCACACGCCCGATATTCTGGAAGGATTTAAAGGCAGGCCTTGATCTTTAGCCATCTTGATGGAAAGCGCGTGAAACCCTTTCATGTAGGAAGAGCAGCATAATTCTCGTCCGCAGACGCCATACCCGCCGATTATTTTAGCCTTATCTCTCACCCGAATTTGTTTTAATTCAATTCTCACGTGAAAAACTTTCGCTAAATCTTTGACCAGACTTCTAAAATCAACACGCCCTTCCGAGGCGAAAAAGAAAATAATTTTACTGCAATCGAATGTGTATTCGGCTTTCACGGGCTGCATATCAAGTTTGCGTTCGTTTATTTTCCGCATGCAAAGATTTAAGGCATCCTCAGCCTTAAGACGATTATTCTCGATTTGCTTTAAATCCCCTTCCGTGGCTTTACGTAAAATTTTCCCTTGGAGATCCTCTGCTTTTCCTTCGCAAACCATTTTTACGTCAGAGACAACTTTTCCAAATTCGGATCCTTTATCAATTTCAAGGATCATATAATCCCCTCGCTGACAATTGACGTCATTAAGGTTGTACGTATAAACGGGACGGTATTCCCCCAGCTGAACTTCTACTCTTTTGTCCATACCTTCTCCTTCTTCAGGGACTCCCTAATAAGCAGTAACGGAATTTTGACATTAAGATTGTCAGCTAACAGTTTGGAAGTTTCAATAGTCGCCGTTTTTAAACTATCCAGTTCTCCAAAAGTAAAATTTTCTTGAAAACGCTCTAAATCCGCGAAACGATCCCTGTGATATAAATAATCGCCATTAACTCCCGCTTTGATAAGGATGGCATCCCGTATCCAGCTTAAAAAAATTTCTAGGAATTCTTTAACGAGCTGTTTATCTGACGCCATTTTTTTTAGAAAAATTTCATTATTGGCAGAAAAGATGAATTGGTCAACAGCCTCGTTTCTTTTATCAAAAAATTTATTTTCCAAAAGTTTCCTGGCTCTTCCCCCAACCCCTTCCGAAAAATTAGCCAAAGACCGCGCCTTTAAGGGATCTAAGGCATAATTCTTTTCCAGCTGTTTAGCAAGCTCTCCCCTGGAAACTGGATAACAATAAATAACGTGACATCGCGATTTAATTGTGCCTAAAACATTCGCTGGCTTAGCTGTTGTTAACAATAAAAGGCTGTTTGGCGTGGGCTCCTCTAACGTTTTTAAAAACGCGTTTGCCGCTTCCGGCGTTAAATTTTCAACGTTTTTAATAATAAAAATTTTTTTCTCCGACATAAACGGCCTTAAAGCGATTTGACTTAAGAGCTCACGGATATATTCAATCTTAATCGGCTCTTGCAAGCCACCGTTTAAAAAATGAACATCCACGTGTTGGCCGGAATTAATTTTTAGACAACTGGAGCATTGATTACAGAATGTTTCTTTATTCTCTTTTGATTGTTCACAATTAATCAATTTAGCCACACTGAAAGCCAGGGCCCCTTTTCCTATACATTCCGGTCCTGCCAATAAATACGCGTGGGCTAAACGATTTTTTTTTAACAAAAAAATAAATCGGTCCAGGATTAAAGAACTGAAGGAAGATTGATCCATCAGGCGATACCCAATAAAGGATTTACAAAACTTTTTACTTTCTCGTGAATTTCTTCTTTCCCCAGGTTCCCTTGAATTAACTTAATTCTTCTGGGATCTCTCTTGGAGAGCTCTCTATACCCTGCCCTCACACGGGTATGGTAAGAAACAGGACGGCTTTCGATACGATCCCTTGCTCTTGAGATACGATTTAATCCTTCTTCTGTTTCAATATCAAAAACAAACGTTAAATGAGGCTTGATCCCTTGGGTGACAAATTGGCCTATCCTTTGAATTAAATCGATATCCATATTACATCCATACCCCTGATAACAAATCGTTGAATCCAGAAAACGATCACAGAGAACAATCGTGCCGTCTCCCAAGGCGGGAATGAGAATTTCCTTAACCATTTGGGCGCGGGCAGCCATATAAAGAAGCATTTCACATTCTTTCGCCATTTCCTTATTTTTGACATCCAAGAGAACCCGGCGTATCTTTTCGCTAATTTCCACGCCCCCTGGCTCGCGTAAAGTCAAGACCTTGCGTTTTTGTTTTTTTAAATAATCAAAAATGAGTTTAATTTGCGTACTCTTGCCCGAACCTTCCGAGCCTTCGAAGGTAATCAATGTGCCCTTCATAACCATCTCCAAGTCTGGCCGTCTTTTGTGTCTTCGACGCTAATTCCCTTTTGTCTTAACATCTCCCGTAATTCATCCGATCGTCGATAATCCTTATTTTGACGAGCCTCTTTTCTTTGTTCAAGGATCGCCTTAAATTCCTCACCCAATTCTTTATTAGTTTCTTCCTGAAATAATCCAAAAATTTCTTTCCCAAAGGTCTCAATCGTATCTACCGCCTGAAAAATTGTGGCGATATATTGATCGTTCACAGGCCCTTGATCTATAAATTTATTCGTATTATTGACCAAATCAAATAAATGTCCTAAGGCTTCGGGGGTATTAAAATTATCATCCATCGCCTCTAAAAAACCATTTTTATCTTTTTCGATAAAATCAACTGGCCCCATCTCCGGGAACTCTTTCTGATATTTTAAAATTTCATAAACCTTCCAGAATAAAATATCCAGCCGTTCCAAAGCTTTGCGGGCTTCATTGATTTTTTCTTCGCTGAAATCAATGGGACTCGCGTAATGGGAAGAAAGAAAGAAAAATTTCAATTCATCAACACCATACTTTTTTATCGCATCCTGAATAGTAATAAAATTTCCTAACGATTTAGCCATTTTTTGTCCATGAATAGTCAAAAGACCGTGGTGCATCCAATACTGAGCGAAAGGTTTACCCGTCAAACTCTCCGCCTGGGCAATTTCATTTTCGTGATGAGGAAAAATGAGATCTCGTCCGCCCGCGTGAATATCCAAGGTGTCTGTTTGAAGGAACTTACGGCTCATGCAGGAACATTCAATGTGCCAGCCCGGGCGTCCTTTCCCCCAGGGACTATCCCAAGACGGTTCTCCTTCTTTGGACTCCTTCCACAAAGCAAAATCAAGAGGATCTTTCTTCTTCTCATTAGGATCAATTCTGACTCCATCCATCATTTTCTCAATACTCTGGCCTGATAACTTACCGTAATCTTTAAATTTCTTTACGTTAAAATAAACATCCCCCTCAACCTCGTAGGCATAACCTTTTTCCACGAGACCTTCAATATCCTTAATCATGTCTGGAATATTTTCCGTGGCTCTTGGTTCCACATCCGCGGGACGAATTCCCAGGTCTTTTAAATCTTTTCTGTACATTTCAATATTCTCTTTAACGACCTCTTCGAATGCTTTATTCGTTTCCTTGGCCTTTTTGATAATTTTATCGTCGACATCGGTAATGTTGCGCACAAACTTAACGTCATAACCCCGATATTGGAAATAACGCCTCACCACGTCAAAAACATATAAACTGCGGGCATGACCAATATGACTTTGGTCATAGACGGTGACCCCGCAGGTATATATTTTAAGAGTCTTTTTCTCTGATGGGGAAGGCAGTGGTTCTTTTGCCCTAGTTAAAGAGTTATAAAGTTGAATGGACATTTAATCATTGGTCATTGGTCTTTGGTCTTTGGTCTGATTTATTTTTTCTTCCAATGTCTTAATTCTTCGAATCATATCTTTCATGTGCTGCATGATAGGGTCCGAGACATGCGCGTGATCTAATAATAAATCGATTTTTTGGCCGTCTTGTTTGGTCACATGTCCTGGGACTCCCACAACGGTGGAATTCACGGGCACATCGCGGATCACAACCGCGTTCGCGCCTATGTAACTATTATTTCCTATTTTTATATTCCCCAACACTTTGGCCCCCGCGCCAATGACCACGTTATCCCCTAGGGTCGGATGGCGCTTGCCGGTCTCTTTGCCCGTCCCCCCTAAAGTTGCTCCCTGGAAAAGCGTTACATTATCTCCGATGATAGTCGTCTCCCCGATGACGACCCCCATGCCATGATCAATAAAAAATCCTTTTCCTATCGTTGCCCCTGGATGAATCTCAATCCCCGTTAAAAAACGCGCGATCTGTGATATCAATCGAGGGACCAAAGGAATTTTCCATCTCCATAAAACATGCGCACTCCTGTAAAAAATAATGGCATGGAGTCCCGCGTAAAGAAATAAAATCTCCAAAGGATTTTTCGCGGCGGGATCCCTCTCTCTGGTAGCCTTAATTTCTGAATGAAAAATAACGGCCATCAAAACGACGATCAGTATAAAAATAATGATAAAAACCATCTTCCCCTTTTATTTCTTCCTATCAATTTGTATTCTTTTTCATTAAAAGTACCGTCGCAAAGGCAGCAATCCCTTCGCCCTTCCCAAGAGCCCCTAAACCCTCTTGAGTTGTTGCCTTAATATTAACACAACTCTCGTCAATTGCCAATTGATCCGCGATGCGAAACCGCATCTGTGACTTATATTCTTTTAAACAAGGTTCCTCCGCTTGAATAACCGCGTCGACGTTATTAACGTGATATCCCTCACCTTGAGCCAAGTCATTAATTTTCCCAAGCAAAACTAAACTTGAAACATTTTTATACAAAGGATCCGTATTAGGGAAATGCTCTCCAATATCCCCCTTGCCTAAAGCCCCTAAAATAGCATCACAGATGGCATGGAGAAGAACATCAGCATCGGAATGACCTTCCAACCCTTTAGAATAAGGGATTTCGACACCTCCTAAAATCAATTTTCTTCCCTTCACTAAGCGATGAATATCGTAACCGATACCAGTTCTATAATTCATTTTTATTTTTCTGTTTTAAAAAAACTTCTGCTATCTTTAAATCTTCGGGAGTTGTTATTTTAATATTTTTATAATCACCAGGTAAAATTTTTACTTTATGCCCTAAACGTTCAACAAGAGCCGCGTCATCCGTTGGGTTATCCTTAATATTTTGATAAGCTTCGCAAAGGATGTCTCTCTTGAAAACTTGCGGTGTTTGGATCTCCCAAAGTTCAGACCGATTCAACGTTTTTTGAACGGCAAGCGTTTTTTTATCCACACTTTTAATGGTCGATTTAACGGGAACAGCCACGACAACAGCCTTCCATCGACGGCCTAACCTAATGGCCCGATCAAGAATGCTATTGGTCAACAAAGGCCTAGCTCCGTCATGGACCACAATCATTTTCGTATCACTATCAATGGCCTGAAGGCCATTTTTTACGGAATCGCAACGATTTTGGCCGCCAGCAATAATTTTTTTTACCTTACGTAATTTATATTGCTTAACAACTTGCTCAAAACGATTAAGGCAACGTGTTGGGACAACCAAAATAAGACTTTCTATTGAAAAATTCTTTTCAAAGACCGCCAGCGTATGAACAATAATAGGCTTACCCTTTAAAGAGACTAAAGCTTTAGGAATTTTGGTCTTAAACCTTTTTCCTAACCCGGCTGTTGGGATGATAGCTTGAATCTTCATGTTTAAGGCACTTTCGCGAAAATCATCCGTCCGGCCTGGGTTTGAAGAACAGAGCTAACAGCTACTTCTATTTTTTGGCCGATAAATTTTTTGGCATCGCCGACCACGATCATTGTCCCGTCTTCTGTATACCCAACCGCTTGGTTGGGCTCCTTCCCCTCTTTAACTAATTTCACTTCTATCTTCTCTCCGGGGAAAAGAGCACTTTTAACCGCGTTGGCTAACTCTTGGATATTGAGCACAGGGATCCCCTGCAGTGAAGCCACCTGACTTAAATTAAAATCCGTCGTGCAAATCCGCGCGTCCATTAATTTAGCTAAACTGACCAGTTTCGTATCTACATTTTGACCGGAAGGAAGATCGTCTTCGTGGATACGAATATCCATTTTAGGATCACCTTGCATCATACGAAGCAACTCTAAACCCCGTCGGCCGCGTTGACGCTTAAGATCATCCCCTGAATCAGCCAGGCTCTGCAGTTCCTGTAAAACAAAACGAGGAACCACCAGGCGCCCCGCTAAAAAATTTGTTTTATAAATATCGGGCACTCGTCCATCAATTAAGACACTTGTATCCATCAGGATAACGCCTTCTTTAATTTCTTGCCGACGAAAACGCACGTAGGGAATAATCACATTAAATTCATCTTTCCCGCGAACGGCCATCACCGCCCCTAAATAAGAAAAAACAATGGTTAAAACTACCCTGGAGATAGACTGAATAAAATCTCCCAAGGGGAGAAGAAGCAGTATATCAGAAAGTAATTTAGCCATAACAACGCCTAACAGCAGTCCAAAAACCATGCTCGAAAGGCCGCGCACAGAAACTCGCCGCAACGCGATTTCTATAAAAATCAAAATAAAGCCGCTGACTAATCCAATGCAAAATCCCTTGACGGGTAAATGCAAAATAAAACCGGTGTAATAACCAACAACACCGCAAATAATGACAAAAAAAGAACGAATGAATAAAATAGTCATTTCTTCATCTCCTATCGTTTCCTCCCCCTTTATGGGGGAGGATTAAGGGGGGTACAAACTGGTAACATAGTTTACAAAACAGACTGGGTACATGGTTTACACTATATGGCAAGGAGGACATCCTATGCCATGGAAAGTGATAAACCAAATGGACCTAAAAATTCAGCT
>Ga0082335_1001665_pt1 | contig 45427 bp, 17 predicted proteins | sample Subgrocontami58m_FD_72375 | JGI IMG/M metagenome (GOLD analysis project Ga0082335, IMG submission 72375) | Subsurface groundwater microbial communities from S. Glens Falls, New York, USA - GMW37 contaminated, 5.8 m (SPADES assembly) (version 2) ...
CGGATTGAATAGAGAGGACATTATCGAGAGATAAGCGTCCCCCCCCACCCCGACCCTCCCCCATCGAGGGGGAGGGAAGAAAGGAAAGCTCTTTTGTCACCGGGGCTTTTCGGTTATACGGACAAACTTCCTGGCAGATATCACAGCCGAAAATCCAGTCGCCCATTTTTTCGTGGAGCTCCTCCGGGATTGGGCCTCGATGTTCAATCGTGAGGTAGGCAATACATTTCCGGGCGTCGAGTTGGTAGGGGGCGATGAACGCATCGGTTGGGCAAGCATCGAGACAGCGGGTGCAGGTGCCGCAAGAACCTAAGAAAGTTCCTGCCTCCTTTTTGCCTGATTCATCTTGTAGCAAAAAGAACGCAGGAACTTTCTTTAACTCCAGCGTTGTCAATATCTCTCCCAGAAACAGCCACGAACCGAGTCCTTTTGAAATCAGCAATGTATTCTTTCCAATAAATCCGATTCCGGCACGTTCGGCATAGGCCTTTTCAAGAACGGGGCCGGTATCCACATAGCGCTTGCTTTGAATCGGTCCGAGAGCGATTTCGTGGAGATAGTTTTCCAGTTGTTTCAGTTTTTTATCGAGGACCTTGTGATAATCTCGTCCCCAGGCGTAGCGGGCGATGCGGCCGGTTAATGTAACCCCCTCACCCCGACCCTCTCCCCAGAGGGGAGAGGGGATCTTGAGAGTTGCTAGCGAATTTCCCCCTCCCTTAATGGGAGGGGGTTGGGGGGAGGGTGAAACTGGATTATAATTCATCGCGACCACAATAATGCTTTTCGCTCCCGGCAGGACTTCTCGAGGATCCTGCCGACGGCTCGGCTCTTTAGCCATGTAATCCATCTGGCCTTGATATCCGCCGGCGAGCCATTTCTGGAAACGCTCTTCGTTCTCAGGAATCGGTTCGGCAGAGGTAATGCCAAAGCGTTCAAAACCAAGCTCGGCGGTTTTGGAGCGAATCAATTCTTCAAGGGGCATATTGTTTAAAAGCGAGATTCTTCGGCTTCGCCTCAGAATGACAGTTTAGATGGAATCATCGCGATGACCTCTTTAACCAGTTTTTCAATCCCCTCCGCGGCTTCTTTGATGCTTTTTGCCAACATGTAAGCAGGAGTGGTGACCAATCGTTGTTCTTTGTCAATCACTGTTTGTCCAACAGGACAATCTTGATGGATCGCCCCCATTTTTTGGAGCTGGACGGCGGTTCCTTTATCGGTGCCGATGGTCAATTTCGGTTTGGCTTTGATTTCCGTCTGCCAGATTCTGGCGATGAGAGCTGGTGAGATGCAGATCGCGCCGATCGGGTTGCCGGCGTTATGCACTTCACGGACTAACCGGGCGACTTCAGCGCAAACAACGCAATCGGCTCCTTTGTCGGCGAAGTTGCACAAATTTTTCGCGGCGCCATAACCGCCGGGGAAAATTAAAGCGTCAATGTCACTTTCTTTGACGTGGGCGATATCTTTGATTTTTCCCCGCGCGATCCGAGCCGATTCCACCAGAACGTTCCGTTTCTCGTTCATCTTTTGCTGGGTGAGATGATTGATGATTTCTTTCTGGTCGCTGTTGGGCGCCATGCAGACCGCTTCGGCTCCCGCTTTGTCAATGGCTAGCAAAGTCAAAACAGCTTCATGGATTTCCGAACCATCCATGACGCCGCAGCCGGATAAGACCACGCCGATTTTGAGCATAAAAACCTCCCATGGACTATTTGCTTGAGGTGCTCTTAGTATGATAACATACATTTTACCATGGGATTGCAGGGAAAGAGAATTGCGATTCTCGTCGAAGATTTCTATCAAGACCTTGAAGTTTGGTACCCGATTCTCCGACTCCGTGAAGAGGGGGCCAATGTGGTGGTCATCGCTCCCCAGAAGCGCTCGTATAAAGGGAAATATGGCTATCCCATTGAAGCGGATGTCGATGAGAGCCAGGCAAAGGCAGCGAATTTTGACGCGGTAGTGATTCCCGGCGGCTGGGCGCCGGACCGGATGCGTCTCTCCAAAAAACTCGTTGATTTTGTTCGGCAAATGGATCGTGCCGGTAAAGTGGTCGCTTCGATCTGTCATGGCGGCTGGATGCTGGCATCAGCGGGGATTGTGAAGGGACGCACGGTGACCAGTTATATCGCGATCAAGGATGATTTAGTCAATGCCGGGGCAAAGTTTGTGGATAGAGAAGTTGTTCGAGATGGAAATCTGATCACTTCGCGTAAGCCGGACGATTTACCGGCGTTTATGAAAATGATTATTGAGACATTAGGCGAAAGTTAAAACTTCATATTCCCTCCCCCTTGATGGGGGAGGGTTAGGGTGGGGGTGAAAAATAGGCAGATCACCCTCCCCCTAGCCCCCTCCCATCAAGGGAGGGGGTATTGATTTGGAGGACTACAATGACTACGGCAACAGAAGTATCTCTCAAAGTCGGCGACAAAGCGCCTGATTTTAATCTTCCATCCAGCACAGGCAAAAATATTGCCTTAAAGGACCTCAAAGGGAAAAATATCATTCTCTATTTTTATCCAAAGGATGATACCCCCGGTTGCACGAAAGAGGCCTGCGATTTTCGGGATAAGGTCAAGGTTTTCGAAAAAGAAAATGTTGTCATCCTGGGTGTCAGTTTCGACAATTTGAAATCGCACGAAAAGTTTATCCAAAAATACAAGCTTCCTTTTACACTCTTATCCGATGAGAATAAAGAAGTGGCCAAGGCGTACGGTGTCTACAAACTGAAGAGTTTTATGGGAAAGAGTTATTGGGGGATTGAACGGACGACCTGCTGGATTGATCCGCAGGGAAAAATCGCGGCCATTTGGCCAAAAGTGAAAGTGGAAGGGCATATTCAGGAAATTCTTTCCGCGGTGGACGGGCATTAATTGATGCGAAAACGTTTTGAGAAAATTCTTAAGAATATCCTCCGTTTCTCAAAAGAGCACGGAGGGATGTGGAATATCCCGCCAGAGACCGGCCTGTTTCTGCATCAATTGGTCAAGGTGAGCCGCGCTAAACGGATCCTCGAAATCGGGATGTCGAACGGCTATTCGACGTTATGGCTGGCGGAGGCAATCCGGCTCAACGGCGGGGGAAGGATTTTTACGATCGAACGCGATCCACTCAAGGTAAATCTGGCGCGGGTGAATTTCAAGAAGGCGGGTTTAAGCCGGTGGGTGGATATCCGCTACGGGGAGGCCCTCGAAATTTTAAAGAAACTTCGGGGGCCGTTTGATTTTGTCTTCATTGATGCTACTAAAGAGGAATACCTGTCGTATCTAAAATTAATCCTGCCCAAGACAAAACCTGGCACCCTCATCGTTGCCGACAACGCGATCATGTTCAAAGACCGGATGAAAGATTATCTCCATTTTGTCCGCAATCACCCAAAATTAGAAAGCGTATTGGTTCCCATCGGCAGCGGGGAAGAGATGACGTTGGTAAGGTAAATGGGTAGGGGCGCATGAGATTATTAATCCAACGCGTCAGAAAGGCCTCCGTGCAAATTGACAATGAAACCATCGCTTCCATCGGTTCGGGGTTGTTGGTTTTTGTGGGGATCACGCAATCCGATCAGGCCGAAACCGCCCAGCATCTTGCCGAGAAGGCAGCCTACCTAAGAATTTTCGACGATTCCGATGAAAAGATGAATCTCGACGTTCAACAAGTCGGTGGAGAGGTACTCGTGGTATCTCAATTTACCTTGTATGCCGATACCTCCCGCGGCCGCCGGCCCGGATTTGAGCAGGCCGCAAAGCTGGATCACGCCGAACTTGTTTATCGTTTTTTCTGTCAAGCTCTCCGCCATCTCAATCTGAAAGTTCAAGAAGGGCGGTTTCAGGAACAGATGATCGTCTCTCTTGAAAACGACGGCCCGGCGACGTTTATTTTGGAGAAGTAACGAGATATTTCCGGATTCCTTCCTCAAACGGAGTCAATGGAATAGAGAAAGTTTTGCTGAAATTGGCAGGGTCGCAGATGTTATCTCTCTGAAGCATCAGAAGCTGTTCGCGGGTGACAGGAAACCAGGGGAATTGATCCAGAAATGTCGCCAGAAAGCGCATCCACCAGATGGGGACTTGGATTTTAAGGATTTTTCGATCCAAAACTTTGGCGATGATATCGAGGATTTGACTAAGGGTATAAGATTGGGGGCCACCCAGATCGTAAGTCTGGCCGATGGTTTCCGGGAGCGAGAGCGCGCTGACAAATCCTTCGGCGACGTCTTCGACGAAGATCGGCTGTAGTAAGGGCGAGGCGCGCCTCGCCCTTACTAATGGAACAATCGGGAATGCTCGCATCATCCCTGCGAACATATTCACGAATTCATCTTCTTTTCCAAAAATCACCGACGGACGGAAAATCGTGTAATCCAGGCCGCTTTTCCGCACGATTTCTTCCGCTTGGAATTTGGTTTGATGATAACGGGCTTGGGCGTTGGGAGATGTTCCCAACGCGCTCATGTGAAGATAACGCTTAATGCTATGGAACTTGGCGGCATTGATGATGTTTTCGGTTGCTTCAACATGGAGGCGCTGGAAGGTAATTCCTTTTTTGAGGAATTCACGGATGATGCCGACTAAGTGAATGACGGCATCGTGGTCTTTCAGGCCAAGTTTCAGAGAGGTGAAATCGAGGACGTCGCCGTAAAAGGGGACTGTCCCTCCACCAGAGGCGGACAAGCGAAGGGGACTGTCCCCAAAAATAGAACTGGCCCCCTTTTTTCTCACCAACACGGTGACTTCGTGTCCTGTCTGAACCAGTTTCTGAACTAAGACATGGCCGACAAATCCTGTGCCGCCGGTAACAAAAACCCTCATTGCTTTCATATCTTATTATAAAAGTTAGAGTTATGTCAATCAATTATTTTGTGCCCAGCGGTTGACAAAGGGAAGAAAACTATGGTATGCTCTTCCCACTTCGGCAATTACAACGAAGCCAATCCATGAGATGTCAAAAAAGGGGATTGGCTATTTTTTTTACGATCAACAAGAATCGACAAGAATAAACAAGAATAAAACAGAAAGATTCTTTTCAATTCAATGCGAAAGTTTGTTCCTATTGTTCTGACGGTAGCTCTTGTTTTTTCTGAAATCTCACCCGTTTTCTCTGAAAGAGAAGAAAACCCAAACAGAAAGGTAGCGTTAGGCCCACAAGGGATGTTTGTCGAGCAATTCCTGCGTCAAGATAACCTACCGGATCAATGGATTGCTCGCCGGAATCGCATCGTTGAGAACCAGAAGATAATCTTAGCAGCTCCTTCCTTGCGGATGTTCAATTTCGAATTCCTTAATCCCACATCTCCCATTCCTGGAAGCCCGGACGTCGCCGGGACTGATCCGAATGTTTCCGGGCGACCCAACGGAGTTCTTGATCTTGCAGACTTGGTGAAAATAACGATTGATTTCGGAAATGAAGGAGTGAGCGCAGAAGACCCTGTAGACGTCAGCGGTGATGGAGTCGTGGATATTGTGGATCTTGTTCTGATTGCGCGGGATTACGGATCAATCGTCATCGAAGTGGATTCCAACACCACGTGGACTTTGCGGGATGGTGTTGTCACCAAAACGGTCAGGAGTGTCGGCAATCGGGGTGAGTTCCAGCGAAATCCAATCGGGACGTTTACCCAGGACGAAACGGCACTTTTTATTCTCCTCAACGCAAGCGGAGAAAACGGTTCTGTTGCCTTGCGGATCAATAAAGAAGACAGAACCGTTGCTTTTGTCCTGGCTGCTGATTCAAAAGAGATCCCGGCTGCTTTTAACGAGGCCGCGTTGGCGTTGAACCAAATTGTTTCCTCATCTGATACCGGCGAAGTTTCGCTTCAGGATTTACAACGTTTGCAGAGTGCATTGGATAAAGTGAGTCCCGCGTCAAGAGAACAGATTTTGTCCCAGTTTGCCCAGGTGATCTTGGATTTGGACCAGGGGGCCTCAAGCGATGAGGGTTTTAACGAATTATCAGCGGCGGTTGGAGAGGTGGCCTTGAAACAGCAAATCAGCCAGTTAAAGCGCGAAGCGGGACAGCTGTTGATTCCGGCAGATCTTGTTACTCCCACAGAAATCAGCAGAATTCAAAAGTTGTTAAGCGGTCAGCAAGGTATTGATCCAGAGATGGCGAGTCAGGTGAATGGCGCATTAAAACAGTTACTGCCGGTTTTCTCAGGAAACAAGATTACCGTGCAATCCGTCAAGACGATCCCTGACTCAAATGATATCGAAATTCAGGTAGAGATCGAAGTCACAGAAGGAGAAAAAACAATAAAGACTCCTGAAACTTGGGTGCTCAAAAAAGACGGCACTATTATAGATGGAGACGGTAACATCGTCGGCGCTGTTGAACGTGCCGCAGGCACAACCATTGATTCTGTGACTGGAGTATTGACGCAGGCGCTGGGTGTGATCGTTGTTGCCGTTCAGATAAATCACGAAACGAATGAACCTCTCTCCGCCGTGGTTGCGCAACCGTTGACCAGCACAACGGAAGATGGAACCGAAGTCTTCGTTTCCATTGAAGGACTTCAGCAATTCCTGCAAGTCGTTGATGAAATCGAGACCAAGAGAGCGAATGGCCAGCCGATCACTCCGGAGGATCAAAAGAGATTGCAAGAGGCGGCAGAGAACGCTGGATTGATGGAAGAGGCAATTACTACTATTGTAAACCAGGTGAATCGGCCGCCGCAGGTACAGGATATCAAAACCGCCAAAGTGAGTCAGGGAGAAACGGTAACAGTGAACCTGAACGTCTCAGATCCAGATGGAGATTCATTAGCCGTGACCCCTCAGGGGGGGCTGCCAAAGGGGGCTTCACTCAAGGATGGAGTTTTGACCTGGGAGAATATCCCGGGAGGGGAACAAAAGATTACGTTTTTGGTGACCGACGGGGTTTTTGAACGGCGGTTGACGGTGACCATTCCAGTCAATCAGCCCCCTACTTTAACTGCAGAGCAGTCAGCGACAGTTGTTGATGAAGGGAAATCAGTGACAATTCAATTACAGGGGAGTGATCTTGATCAAGATTCGTTAATCTTTCGCTTGCTGGAGGGTCACGGGGCAACAGGTGTCAGTTTTGATTCGACAACGGGAACATTGAGTTGGACGCCGGGCGATATTGCCAATCCGGCGAATCCTAGCGTTACGGTTACATTCCAGTTCCAGGCCAGCGATGATGGCGGAAAGACTTGGTATTCGCAGAACGGTATCGCTGTGCAGGTGACAGTTCAGGATGTGGCAATTGTCGTCACGCCCCCTCCCAATCAACCCCCTTCCTTTAATAGTCCCGTTTCACAAACTCAAGAAATCGCCGAGGGACAGACATTTTCTTTAACGATCACGGCAACCGATCCAAATAATGATGATCTGACGTACACTTTACAGGAGGTTACAGGGGCATTGTTTCCTGTTGGAATCCAGGTGGTTGATGCTGATGGAAATAACAGACGTTTGCAATGGACGCCCAATTTTGTTCAGACAGGAGTTTACAAAGTAAAGCTGAGTATTACTGACGGAAAGGGTGGAGTATTGGCTACGGAGATTAAGATTACGGTAGCAAACACCAACCGAGATCCCGGGTTCAGCGGGACGATTAGTAATCAGAGCGCGGCGGAAGGGTCAGCGATTACGGCGATTAACGCGGGGAGTTTGTTCACTGACGCGGATGTCGTAGCGGGAGACGGGGACGGGTTAGTGTTCAGCGCGAGCGGGTTGCCATCGGGCTTAAGTATCAACGCGAGCACGGGAGTGATCAGCGGGACGCCTGGGTTTACGACGCAGGGAGAATTAAATATCACGGTGACGGCGACGGATAGTCATGGAAAAACAGTTAATAGTAATACCTTTAAGATTACAGTAGCCAACACCAACCGTGACCCCGGGTTCAGCGGGACGATTAGTAATCAGAGCGCGGCGGAAGGGTCAGCGATTACGGCGATCAACGCTGGGAGTTTGTTCACGGACGCGGACGTGGTGGCGGGAGATGGGGACGGGTTAGTGTTCAGCGCGAGCGGGTTACCGAGCGGGCTGAGTATCAACGCGAGCACGGGAGTGATTAGCGGGACGCCTGGATTTAACACGCAGGGAGAAGTGAATATCACGGTGACGGCAACGGATAGTCATGGGAGAGCGGTAGCGAGTAATACTTTTAAGATTACGGTAGCAAACACCAACCGTGATCCGGTGTTTAGCGGAGCGATCAGTAATGCGAGTGCGGCGGAAGGGTCAGCGATTACGGCGATCAGCACGGCAGGTTTTTTCAGTGACGCGGACGTGGCGGCGGGAGATGGGGACGGGTTAGTGTTCAGCGCGAGCGGACTGCCGAGCGGATTAAGTATCAACGCGAGTACGGGAGTGATCAGCGGGACGCCTGGGTTTACGACGCAGGGAGAAGTCAATATCACGGTGACGGCGACGGATAGTCATGGGAGAGCGGTAGCGAGTAATACTTTTAAGATTACAGTAGCCAACACCAACCGTGACCCCGGGTTCAGCGGGACGATTAGTAATCAGAGCGCGGCGGAAGGGTCAGCGATTACGGCGATCAGCGCGGGGAGTTTGTTCACTGACGCGGATGTCGTAGCGGGAGACGGGGATAGTTTAGTGTTCAGCGCGAGCGGGTTGCCATCGGGCTTAAGTATCAATGCGAGCACGGGAGTGATCAGCGGGACGCCTGGGTATACGACGCAGGGAGAAGTCAATATCACAGTGACGGCGACCGATAGCCATGGAAAAACAGTGAATAGTAATACCTTTAAGATTACGGTGGGGAACACTAACCGTGATCCATTGTTCAGCGGAACGATTGCCGATCAGAGCGCGGCAGAGGGAACAGCGATTACGGCGATCAACGCAGGGAGTTTGTTCACTGACGCGGATGTGACGGCGGGAGACGGGGATAGTTTAGTGTTCAGCGCGAGCGGGTTACCGAGCGGGCTGAGTATCAACGCGAGCACGGGAGTGATCAGCGGGACGCCTGGGTTTACGACGCAGGGAGAATTAAATATCACGGTGACGGCGACGGATAGTCATGGAAAAACAGTTAATAGTAATACCTTTAAGATTACAGTAGCCAACACCAACCGCGCGCCGACAGCCACCGCAATTCCTGATCAGACAGCGGCGGAAGGATCCGCGCTAAGCGGGTCTGGTTTCAACATCAGCGGTTTCTTCAGTGATCCCGATGGACAAGCTTTGACCTTTAATCCTATTGGCGAACTTCCTCCTGGAATGAATGTTTCTTCGTCAGGACTGGTGACATGGACTCCTGGTTTTGCTCAGGAAGGAATTTACACAATTACGGTTCAAGCAACAGATCAGGACTCAGAAAATCCGCTAACACAGGAACAAACAATAACGATTCAGGTAACGCATGTTAACCAAGCGCCTATTTTTGGAACTCCCGAGAATCCTATCACTTCCTATACTGGGTCTTCGGTGAATATTGGAGCAGCCCCTACGAGCTTCAATGTCCCGCAAGCCCGTGACTTGGATGAAGATGTGGAGCTGATCGAGTTGATTTATTCGGTTGTGAATCAACCATCGGGAGTTTTCTCGGTATTGGACATTAACTCGGCTACCGGAAATATTACCCTTCAGGCGTCTGGGGACGCGGCGCCTGGGACCTATACGATTACGGTGCAAGTCTCCGATGGACAAGGAGGAATTGCAACGTTGCTAGTGACAATTCAGGTGCAATAGAATATAATGAAAATTCGATTTCAACAACCCGGTATTATTCATAAAATGGTCTGTGGAATTAGGAATGTCTTCATTCTTGGGGGAGTGGTTCTATTTTGGGTAGGGGGAACACTCTCTGTCTTCGCGGCGGTGCCGCGGGAGGAAACTCCCGGCGCGGCAGAGCGGGCGTTTGAAGAGTCCAAGCAGGAAAAGAAGAAAGAACTCGATCAATCCCTTCAAGAAAGAATCGAAAAAGCGGTTGTCGAAACGAAAGATGTTGCTGCCCAGCCACAACCTGAAGTAGAAGTTGCCGAAGCTCAAAGTTTCTTCATCCGGGAAATCAAAATCACCGGTAATACGGTGATTCCTACCGAACAGTTAAAAGTAATCGCTGCTACTTACGAAAACAAAACTATTACCTTACAGGATTTGACGGAACTGACCAACCGGCTGACCTTACTCTATAAGCAACAAGGTTATGTCACCAGCCGCGCCTATGTCCCTGCCCAGCGGTTAGAAAACGAAATTTTAGAGATTAAAATCCTCGAAGGGAAATTAGGAGATATTGATGTCGAGGGGAACCGCTACTTTAAGGAAGCGCAAATCCGCAAACAGTTAGAGATGAAGCAGGGGGAAGTGGTCAATATCAACCAACTAGAGAAAGATTTAAATCAACTCAACAGCCACCCGGATCGTAAAACCAAAGCGGTGCTTTTGCCCGGTGACCGTCCGGAAACGGTGGATTTCAAAGTCAATGTCAAGGATCGTTTCCCCCTCCACGCCAATTTCAGCATGAATAACGCGGGAACCGAGGCGACCGGGGTGATGCGTTTTGAACCGCGGTTGACCCATACGAACTTACTGGGGTTTGACGACACGCTGAACCTCCGGTATCAAATGGGGAAGCATATCGGTATTATTGGGGCGGATTATCGTTTGCCGGTGGGGCGAAAAACAACCGTCGGAATGAATTTCAACAATGTGGATTTGAAGCTAGGAGACCGGTTCGCGGCGCTTGATATTAAAGGACGTGCCAGAACTTTTGGGATTTCAGCCCAGCATCTTTTCTATGACGGCCCGCGGTGGGATTTCGCGCTGGAGGGGGGATTCGACTACAAGAATATTAAAAATGAGAGTTTAAACATCACGTTGGGAGAGGATAAATTAAGGGTTTTACGCCTAGCCCCCATGCTGCGTGAACAGGATGAACACGGGAGGACGATTTTAAGCAATTCGTTTCAATTTGGGATCCCGGAGATTCTCGACGGGTCAGAGTCGGTAGACCCGATCGCCAGCCGTACCGGAGGCGGAGGAGAATTTTTTAAGTACGGTATTTCATTCGCGCGGGTGCAGTTATTCCCTTCAAAGGCCTCGGCTGTTTTTCGGTTCAACAGCCAATATACTCCTGATAAAGTTGTCGCGGCGGAACAGTTCCGGTTGGGTGGAGCGCAATCTATTCGTGGCTATGAAGAAGGAGAGTTCTTAGGAGACAGCGGTTATGTGATGGGGATTGAACTGAGAACTTCCGTGATTCCATTAAATTCGTTGGGCCGGCGCGGTTTTTTTGAGGATACGCAAGGGCCGCAACTGCAATTTTTGACTTTCCTTGAAGGGGGAAGAGCCACTTTCAAAGAACCGGGAGCCGGGCAGAAAGGGAACGAAACCCTGGTCGGTACCGGTTTGGGGATGAGATTAAATCTATTCAAGCATTTTGCCCTCAGAACCGATTGGGGGGTTCCACTACAGGAAACAGCCAAATCAAATAGTTCGGGAGAATTTTATTTTGGACTCGATACGGATTTTTAATCACGGAGGCAGACAATGAGTATTTTCTCAAAATTCGTGAACATTTATTTGGCGATCGCGCTCATCTGGAACACAACGCCGGTATACGCGGACCACGACGGGACTGAAGGGACACACCTTCCGGATCCCTCTAGCGTCAACGTCACAGAAGGGACGGCATCTGTTGCTAAAGAAGGGAATAAGATGACGGTGACCACTGAAACCGAAAGGGCAATCCTTGAATGGCTCAGGGGACTCGGCGTTGCGGAAAATGAGATTCTCGAATTCTTGCAGCCTTCCTCTTCATCGGTCGTGCTCAACCGGATTTTTTCAGGGTCGCCTTCCTACATTTTGGGGCAGTTAATTTCCAATGGCCAGGTATTTTTGATCAATTCTAGCGGAATTATTTTTGGCCGGGAGTCTTCGGTCAACGTGGGAGGATTGATTGCGTCGGCTCTGGACATTGCGGATGAAGATTTCTTAAGCGGAAATTATCATTTCTCCAGGGGCCAGGGGGTTAATCCGGCGATGGTGATTAACGAGGGGGACATTCGCGTGACAGAAGGAGGCCCGGTGGCCTTGATCGGCGGCGCCGTCAAGAACTCCGGCACGATTGATGCTTATCTTGGAAGCATCGCGCTGGCGGCTGGTGATCAAGTAACAGTCAGTTTCACGCCGGATCAATTAATCTCGGTCGTGGTGGATGAAGGAACTAGTCAAGAGGTGTTGGCTCCAAACGGAGAAGCGATTGCCTCTTTGGTTGAAAATAGCGGCACACTCAAGGCCGAGAAAATTTCTCTAAAAACCAAGCAAGTGCTGGATATTTTTGACCAGGCGGTCAATCAAACAGGAATTATCGAGGCCCGTGGTGTAACAGTCGGAGAGAGTGTGGTAGAACTTTGGGGAGATGGAGGTTCTGTTGTTATCGATGGAACCATTGACAGCGATGGGACAGTCAGCATAAGAGGTGAAGGGATCTGGATCTTAGGTGGTGGGCACATTGTTGGGGAAGAGGTGTTAATAGAACAAGCGTCTGAATCTAATAAGATGATTCCTATTCCGATTGATGTAGGTCCAATTCTTATTCCGGTTAATCCGGAGCTACCTGGTGGAGAGATAGTGATACCCACACCTGTTCCCGATAATCCGGTTCCCAGGGATCCGCTTCCACTTCCCAAGGATCCGCTTCCGCCTATTGATGATCAACCGATTGGGATAGGTCCAATTCTTATTCCCGTTAATCCGTTTCCGCCTATTGATAATCAACCGATCGTGATAGGTCCAACTCCAATTCTTATTCCCGTCAATCCGCTTCCGCCTATTGGAAGTGAGGGAGTAGGAGCGGTGTTCATCACGGTAGAGAGCAGGGTAGAGAAGGTAGAAGAGAAGAAAGAAGAAGTTATTAATAGTGAAGAGAGACAGCAAGGAATGGCGGAACTGGCGAAGGGAATACCGGTGCAGCATAGCTTGACCGAAGGCATCTTAATCCCGCAAGCAGAGATAGTTGTGCCTGCCCAAGATCAGCAAGTGGTGGCGATTGACCCAAGTTTGAGCCAAGATTCGAACTCAACTCTAGCTTTCAATAGTCAAGGTCTATCCTTAGATGACTAATCATTCAAATGCGTATAGTTTCTAAACTCTTCAGAATCTATTTAGCCATTTCCATCATTTGGAGCACGGCGCCGGCGTATGCCCTTCCCGACGTGCAGAATGTGGCGGCGGGGGATGTCTCGTTTGAACACCACGACAGCACGATGGACATCACGGCTTCAGACCGTTCGATCATTAACTACAATACCTTTAATATAGCATCTCAGGAAACGGTCAACTTTATCCAGCCCTCCTCGACAGCCACAGTGCTTAACCGGATTTTTCAAGGGTCTCCCTCAGAGATTTTCGGAAATTTAAACGCTAACGGTATCATCTTCCTTATTAATACCAGTGGAATCATCTTCGGACGGGATGCTTCTGTGAATGTCGGCGGGCTGATCGCTTCCGCTTTGGACATTGCGGATAATGATTTTCTCTCGGGTAATTACCACTTCTTTAGGGATTCGGGAGTCAATCCGGCAACGGTGATTAACGAGGGAGATATCCGCGCGTCACAAGGAGGATCGGTTGCCTTAATCGGCGGCGCGGTGAAGAATGCCGGGACTATTGATGCTTATCTGGGAAGTATTGCGTTGGCGTCTGGTGACCAAGTGACGGTTAGTTTTACGCCGGATCAATTGATTTCTGTCGCGGTGGATGAGGGGACCAGTCAAGAGGTGATCGGGCCGGATGGTGAGAGAATCGCTTCAGGAGTCGAAAATACGGGAACGGTATCGGCGAACGGCGGGGTGGTGAAATTACAGGCGAAACAAGTGCTGGATATCTTCGATCAGGCGGTCAACCAGCAGGGCGTGGTTGAGGCGCGGTCGGTGGCGGTGCGTCATGGCGTGGTGGAATTAGCCGGCGAGGGGGGAACGGTTGTCAACGAGGGGACTGTGGATGTCAGCGGGACCGAAGAAAATTCCAATGCGGGCGCCGTAGATATTCAAGGAAAGGAAATTATTCATCGGGGAACGATTCTAGCCAATGCCGAAGATAGCGGTATGGCTGGGGATGTGAAAGTTATTTCGACCGATTTGACGCTTCTTGGAGAGACAAGCCGCATCGAGGCTAAAGGGCTCTCTGGTATTTCCGGCGGCGGTAATATTATTATCAATAGTACCGACGGCGTGACTGACTTTGCTCGTGGGGCTGTGATTGATGTGAGCGGTGGGGCGTTGGGCGGGGACGCTGGTTTTGTCGAATTAAGCGGCCGCGGCATGATTCTGGAAGGGGAAATTCACGGGGACGCGGCCGAAGGGTACACGGGGGGAACACTCTTCATTGATCCACTCAATATTATCATCAGTTCTTCTGGAACCGATGGGGTGAGTGGTGGCGATTCTCCCAATGGCGTGCCAGACGAATCTTACGGCGAAGATTCCAGCACAACCTTAACATTTAATCCCTCGTCCGGCGGAGCGTTTACCGGATTTAATCAGATTTACCTTCAGGCAACTAATAATATTACGATTCTCACTCCCTTTGATGTTCCAACAGCAGTCGGCGGGTCTGGAAGCGCCAATCTCAAACTAGAAGCGGGCAATGACATCAATGTCAATGCCTCGGTCTCGACTGCCAATAAAGCCATCGAACTGTACGCCAATAACAACATCACGATTGCCGGCAATGTCTCGACGACGGGAAGCGGCATCCTCACGATCCGAGCCGACTATGACAATAGCGGAGTTGGCGCGTTGACTCAATCAGCCGGAACGCTCATTTCAACGACCGGAGCGGCGATCACTTTATCGGCCGGCGGGGATATGACGCTCGCTTCAGTCTCCAACGGGAGCGGTTCGATTTCCGCCACGTCGAATAACGGAAGTATCTACAGCCAGACCGGCGGCTCGATGGTAACGGGATCCATTCTGACCTTTACCGCAGACAACAATATTGGCGCCAGTGGTAGTTCTATCGGTACTACCGCGACGAGCATCACTGCCAACAGCACGGTGGATGGAGATATTTTTCTGGCGGAGACGAACGGCGTCACCTTGAACAGTGTCCGCACCGTGGATGGGGCGATTACCGTCACGGCTGGAGGATCAGTCACAGCTAAAGATGTGGTTGCCGGCGACGCGGGGGCTAACGAAGAGCATGATATCAATATTTCCTCAACGTCCGGTTCCATTCTTGTCGGGGTCATTACCGCCGATGATGACGTTACTCTTCAATTAGCGGACGGCGCCAGCAACATTAATAACAGCGCCACCGTGGTTAATCCGACAATCACCGGTGATCAAATTACGCTGACCTCCGGAGATAATGGCAGGGTCGGTTCCTGGGGGGACAAGATTCAGACCGTTTCCAATAGTTTGCAGGTAGCGGGGGGCGTCGGTGGCGTCTATTTGGACGAACGAAATAATCTCACCCTGACCGGCGCCAACATTACCGCTCCGACCGGATCTATTTTGGATCTCTCCTCTGAGAAGGCCATTACGGTGACGGGAGATATCAACCTAGGGACCGGTTCGATTACCCTGACCGCCGACAGTGATAACTCCAATACCTTGACCGATACGTTGACGATGAACGACGGGGTAACGATCGGAGGCGCGGATCAGGCGGGGCAGATTGTTTTATCTTCCGCGGGAGACATGAAGCTTGAGACGGTCCAGACCGCGGCCAACATTACGGCAACTTCCACATTGGGATCCATTGTCAATAGTTCAGTCACTGGGAATTTGCTCAGTGCCAATACCGCGACTCTAACCGCGCGCGGTTCGATTGGCGCCAGTGATTCAATGCTGAACACTTCTATCTCGAATTTGGATCTTTCCTCGACCAATAACGGGAGCGTTTTTGTCAATGAAACCAATGACGTGACGCTCCTCTCACTCGATACGGTCAATGGAAACATTACGGTTACAGCCGGCGGGGCGATTTTAGACGATTCCAATCAAGCGACGGTTGTCAGTACGACTACCTTAAATTTAACCGCGGCTAATGGCATCGGCGCTAGCGGCAATGGCGATATTGACACGACCGTCACAACACTCAACGCCACCAATACCGGGACCGGCAATATTCATCTCCGCGAAACAAACGGCGTGCTCCTTTCCTCTATAATAGCGGTCAATGGGACGATCAATGCGGTCTCCGATACAGGGAACCTGACGGTAGGAACGGTGACCTCCAGCGGCGGGCAGGACATTAACCTTGTGGCCACTGCAGGTTCTATTTTAGATGATAGCAACCAGGGGACGGTAATCAGCGGGAACCGGTTAAACGCGACAGCGCTCAATTCCATCGGTTCCAGCGGCAACGGCGATTTGGATACCACCGTCACGACATTGGATCTTTCCAGTACCGGGGACGGGAACATCAATATCCGCGAGACGAATGGAGTTGATTTATTGGATGTGGATACCGCTGACGGCGGGATCACCATCGTCGCCGGCGGGGCGGTGACCGTGACGGATGTGGTTGTAGGGGATGCGGGAAATAACGCTGAACATGACGCGGCGATTACCGCTTCCAGCGGTGACATTACGGTCGCGACATTGACTGGCGATGACGATATCACATTGACCGCTTCTAACGGTTCGATTCTTTCCAATAATTCGGCCATTACCGGAGATTTATTGAGTTTAACTTCAGGAACAAGCGGTTCGATCGGTACCAGCGTCAGCCGGCTGAACACGACCTCCGGCGGGTTTTCCATCAGCGGCGGGAGCGGTAGTGTCTATATCTCTGAAAATAACGCCATCAGCTTGGGCGGGAATACCCTTTCAGCGGGGGCCGGCGCGACGATTGATCTGGCGACCCGGCAGGGAATCACTGTTTCGGGGAACTTGAACTACGGAGCCGCCAATCTCATTCTGACGGCAGACAGTGACAACACCAATACTTCAACCGATAACTTCAACCAGGTTGATGGCATAACGATTACCGGCACCGGCGATCTAACGCTCTCTTCTTACGGCAACGTCTTCCTTGAAACCATCAATACCACTGGAAATATCATTGTTGCATCAGAATCAGGTTCGATCACTCATTCCTCTAATACAGGGAACATGTTGACCGGCAATACGGTGACACTGACATCGGCATTAAACATTGGAACCAATGGGACCAACATCAAGACAACCGCCAATATATTAGACGTCTCCAGTGTTTCCAGCGGCGGCGTTTTCCTGACGGAAACTGACGGCGTCACTTTGCAGGGAATTGATACGGCGGATGGTTTGATTAAGATCACCACCGGCGGCAATACCGTGGCGAGTAGCATTATCGCGGGTGATGCCGGCAGCGATAATGACTACAATGTGACTCTCACCGTCAATGGGGGCAACTTAACGGCCGGAACGATCACGGCGGATAAAGATTTGTCCATCAATGTGACCGGTTCGATTTTAGATGACGCCAATCAAGCGACCCGGCTCACCGGAGATTTAGTCACTCTGACGGCGCAGAACGCGATCGGCGCCGCCGGTAACGGCGACATTGACACTGCGGCGAACAGTTTGGATCTGTCGAGCACGGTGAGCGGCGATCTCTTTATTAATGAAACGAATGACGTCACGCTTCTTGGACTTGACACTGCCAATGGAAATATTGCGATCACATCCGGCGGCGCGATTTTGGATGATACTAATCAAACAACTGTTATTAGCACGAATGCCTTGAGCTTAACGGCGGCCAACGGCATCGGCTCAAGCGGTAATGGTGATATGGATACAACCGTGTCCAGTCTCGACCTCTCGGTAAATGGGACCGGTTCTATTTTTGTCAAGGAGACGGATGGGGTAACACTTGCCGATCTCGATACCAATAACGGTTCCATCACAATTACGGCCGGCGGAGCGACGACGGTCACGGATGTTCAGGCGGGCGGCGCCGGCAGTGATGTCAATATCACTGCCGCGAGCGGGAATATTACAACTGGACTCGTGACGGCGGCCGGTGACGTCACCTTGGTGACTTCCGCGGCTAACGGTTCGATTCTCTCGAATAACTCTCTCATTACAGGTGACTTGGTGAGCCTAACTTCCGGGACCATCGGAGCAATCGGAGCTAACGGCAATAAGATTCAAACAGTATCCAGTTCCTTGGATGTCGAAGCAGGAAGTGGAGGAGTCTTCCTGGACGAGACGAATAACCTGACTCTAACCGGGACTAATGTAGTAACCGCCAGCGGGGCAACCTTTGATGTCTCCAGCGAAAAAGCGTTGACCATTTCCGGCAACATCAATCAAGGCAGCGGCCAAATCATTCTGACCGCCGACAGTGATAACAGCGGTACCGAGGCGATTTCCAGAACAGCGGGGACATTAACGGCGGGCGCGGTGACGTTGACAGCGACTGGAAATATCGGCGCTTCAGGGGCGGCCGTTCAAACGAATACCGCCACTCTCGATCTTTCCAGCACCGTGGCAGGAGATATCTATCTCACCGAACAGGATGGCGTTAACCTGTCAGACGTTGATACCATCGGCGGTTCTGTCAATATCACCACCGGCGGTTCGGCCACATTGACCGATGTCCAAGCCGGCGGCGCCGGCAGTGATATTACAATTACCGCGACTAGCGGCAACCTGACGACTGGGTTAGTGACGGCGGCTGATGACGTTACGCTGAACGCCGCCAACGGCTCGTTGGTTTACTCAAGCTCGCAAATTACCGGTGATCAGGTGACTCTCAGTTCCGGAACCATCGGAGCGATCGGCGCCATCGGCAGCCGGATCCAGACCGCTTCTACTTCTTTGAATGTCACCGGTGGAACCGGCGGTGTTTTCCTCAATGAAAAGAATGATCTCAATTTAACCGGCGCCAATGTGGTGGCGGCGCCAGGAGGGACTTTTGACGTCGCTTCTGAGAAGTCGCTCACTGTTTCCGGCAGTATCAATGCTAACACCGGACAGATTATTCTGACGGCTGATAGCGATAACTCAAATACGGCGACCGACACCTTTACTCAAGCCGACGGGACCACGATTGGTGGAGCGGGTCAGAGCGGCAACGTTACGATCGCCGCGCGCGGAGATGTGTCGTTAGAAACGATCACAACGACCAGCAATCTCAGCGCCACTTCAGAAGCGGGCGATATCAAACATACCTCTAATACGGGAAATCTCTTGACCGCGGATCAGATCAACCTGACTGCCTCGGGCAATATCGGAACGGGAGCGTTAGCGATCGCGGCGACCACCGGCACGTTGGATGTTTCGAGCACACTCACCGGAGATATTTATCTTAATGAAGCGAACGATGTCATCCTGCGGTCAGTGACGGCCGCCAATGGAAACATGACTCTCTCGTCCATCGCCGGCTCGCTCTTGGATGATGCCAATCAAACAACCAAGGTGACAGGGAACGTAATCACCTTGACGGCGGCCAACGCGATCGGCGCCGGCGGCAACGAAATAGATACCAACGCGGATCAACTCAATTTGACGACTACCAATGGCAGTATTTTTGTGAATGAGGAAGACGCGGTTACTTTAAATAATGTCCTGGCCAGCGGGGCGGGCAATGATGTGACGATTACCAACGCGACAGAAGATATGACACTTGTTACGGTGACGGCGGCGGATGATATCAACCTCACCGCGGCCAACGGAGCGATCGTGGATGACAACGCGGCGACGACGACCACAGGAGATGTGGTCGCATTGACTGCCGCCAATGGTATTGGTTCAAGCGGCAATGAAATAGACACAACCGCGTCCAGTCTCGACCTCGCCGTTAATGGGACCGGTTCTATTTTTGTCACGGAGACCGACGGAGTGATACTCACCGATCTGGATACGAACAACGGTTCGATCACGGTTCAGACCGGCGGCGCGACGACGATTACCGATGTCCAGGCGAGCGGCGCCGGAAACGATATCAGTATTACGGCGACTAGCGGCAATATCACAACGGGGCTAGTTACTGCGGCCGATGACGCGACGCTCAACGCTGCAAACGGTTCTATCATTTATGGAACCTCATTGATTACGGGTGATTTGGTGACATTGAATTCCAGCGCAACAGGAGCCATCGGTGCTAGTGGCAGTCGGGTACAAACACAGTCAAACAATTTATCTGCGGCTGGAGGTACCGGCGTTTTCTTAAATGAAAAGAACAATCTCAATATTGCCGGCGCCAATATTACTGTTGGAAACGGCGGGACATTTGATGTGGCCAGTGAGAAAGCGATTACTGTTTCCGGGGATGTCAACACAGCTAACGGACAGATTATCTTAACGGCAGACAGCGATAGCAATAGCACCGAATCCATTTCCTGGACAGCGGGAACCTTGACGGCGGACGCGGTCACTGTGACAACGACTGGAAATATTGGTGCCGCAGGCGCAGCCATCCAGACCAGCGCAGGCACTCTTAACGCCTCCAGCACGGTAACGGGAGATATTTACGTAAGTGAAGCGAACGACGTCATTCTGCAGTCGGTGACAGCCGCCGACGGAAACATCACGCTTACCTCCACAGGCGGTTCTCTCCTGGATGACGCCAGTCAGGCCACACGAATCAGCGGCAATGTCATCAACTTCACCGCCGCGAACGCCATCGGCTCTAGCGGCGCCAACGCGCAGGTGGATACATCTGCGGCAACGATCAATGCCGCGAGTACCGTGGACGGCGATATTTATATCGCTGAAGTAAACGGTGTGACCCTTGGGACAATCACTACTGCCGATGGCTCGATTAATATTACCACCGGCGGCGATACGGTCATCTCCAGCTCCAGCGTGATCAGCGGCGACACCAATAATGACGAAGCTCAGGATGTTGTCATTTCCGCTTCGACCGGCAACATCACGGTAGGGACAGTTAACTCTGACAACAACGCGATCATTACCGCTTCAACAGGTTCAATTCTCGATGATGGCTTGCAAACCAGCCGGGTCACAGGGAACCTAGTGATTCTAACCGCGGCCAATGACATCGGTACCAGCGCCGCCAATGGAGAAATTGATACGGCGGCGGGAAGTTTGGATGTTTCCAGCACCGTTAGCGGCAACATTGTCATCGGGGAACAGGATGGAGTCAATCTCTTAGATATTGACACGGCGGACGGCGCGATCACGATCACGACGGGCGGGGCGACGACGGTGACGGATGTCGCGGCGGCGGACGCGGGGGCGAATCAAACCCATAATGTGAATATCACGGCCTCCAGCGGGGATATCACGGTAGCGACCCTGACGGCGGATAACAACGCGACCGTGACGGCAACCGCCGGAGCGATTCTGGATGACGCCAGCCAAGCGACGAAGATCACAGGTCAATTAGTGACATTGACGGCGGCGAACGCGATCGGCTCTGCGGCAGTGGATGCGGATATTGACACGACTGCGGCGATATTAAATGCCGCGAGTACGACCGCCGGAGACGTTGTTCTCAACGAGACCGACGCGGTGACACTCAACAACATCAGCGCGGCGAGCGGATCAGTAACGGTGGCGATGGGTGGTGATGCAACAGTCAATACCATCACCGCGAGTCAGAATGTAACACTCACCAGCGGCGCGGCGATCCTGGATGATAGCGTTCAAGCGACGAAGATCACCGGACAGACAGTCAGTTTAACTGCGGCCGATGAGGTTGGGAGTACAGCAACGAATCAGGATATAGATACGACGGCGGTGACGTTGAACGCCAGCAGTACGGCAGGGGATGTTGTTCTGAGTGAGACCAATGGAGTGACACTGAATAACATCAGCGCGACGAGCGGGTCGGTGCAGGTGGGTACCGGAGGAGACGCGACGGTTGCCACGATCGGCGCGAGCGGGGATGTCAGTTTAACCAGTGGCGCGGCAATCTTAGATGATGCCAATCAAGCGACGAAGATCACCGGACAGACAGTCAGTTTAACTGCGGCCGATGAGGTTGGGAGTACAGCAACGAATCAGGATATAGATACGACGGCAGTGACGCTGAACGCCAGCAGTACGGCAGCCGGAGCGGTTGTCATCAATGAAACTGATGAGGTCAATCTCAATAACGTGACAACGACGGATGGATCGATTCAGGTGACCATCGGTGGAGCGACGACGGCGACCAACGTTGTGGCGGGTGGAACCGGAACGATTAATTTAACGGCCTCCAACGAAGACATTACCACCCATACGATTACTGCCGTTGGTGACGCGGTGACGATTGAAGCGACGGATGGATCGATCCTTTATGGAAGTTCGGCGATCACCGGTGGAGTCGTCAGTCTGACTTCCAGCGCCGATGGAGCGGTTGGCGCCAATGGCAATAAGATTCGGACAACTTCGACGACTCTGGATGTGGATGCCGGCAGCGGCGGTGTCTATCTGGATGAAACCAATAATCTAACACTGAACGGCACTAATGTCTCTGCAGATAGCGGCTCTACTTTCGATGTTTCCAGTGAAGGGACGTTAACGATCGCTGGCAATATCAATCAGGGGAGCGGCGAGATTCTTCTCGCGGCGGACAGTGATACCAGTGGGACCGAGGGGATCGTTTGGACATCGGGGACGCTGATGAGTACGGATAAGGTGACTCTGACGGCGACTGGGAACATCGGCGCCGCGGGAGCTGCGGTTCAAACCAACGCCGGCAGTTTAGATATTTCCAGCACTGCTACAGGGGATATTTATTTGGCAGAGCAGGATGACGTCAACCTGCTGGGCATTGATACAGCCGATGGTTCAATTACGATTACCACCAATGGCGCTACGACGGTTACTAATGTAGTCGCTTCAGATGTTAATGACGATGCGGCGCATAACGTTTCGATCAGTGTCGGTAACGGCGACGTTACGTTAGTGACGTTGACCGCCGATAACAACGTGACGATCACCGCTTCCGGCGGCGCGATTGTGGATGATTCCAACCAGGCGACGCGGGTCAGTGGTAACCTCGTGACCTTGACCGCGGCCAACGCGATTGGCGGCGCAGGAAATGCCGACATCGACACCGCAGCAACGAGTTTAGATGTCTCCAGCACCTCAGCTGGTAATATTGTCATCGCCGAATTCGACGCGGTGACCTTAAGCGATGTAGATACCGCCGATGGATCGATTACCATCACTGCCGGCAACAACATCGTGGTCAATGATGTTGTCAGTGGGGATACCAATGGTGACGCGGAGCATGACATCACCTTGATCGCTAACGCGGGGAGTATCACGATCGGCACAGTGGTTTCCGACGATGATGTGACCCTGACCGCGAGTGCCGGCAACATCAACGATGACTCCAATCAGGGGACATCGGTCAGCGGAGACCTGGTGACGTTAACAGCCCAGAACGGGATCGGCTCTAGTGTTGCCAACGCGGAGATTGACACGACCGCCGTGACGCTCAATGTCACCAGCACGCAGAGCGGGAGCATCTTCCTTCGTGAAACAGACGGTGTGACTTTGCAAAGTGTTACGACGACCGACGGGACGATCACGGTTGCCACGGGGGGCGCGACGACCGTCACCAGTATTGTTGCCGGCGATGCCGGAGCGAACGAAGATCATGATGTGAGTCTAACGGTTTCCATCGGCAACGTGACGGTGACAACGATTACCGCGGATAATGACGCGACGATTACGGCGAGCGACGGCTCGATTCTTTCCAATAACTCTATGGTTACTGGTGATGCCGTGACTTTAACCGCCAACAATAACGCCTCAGCTATCGGCGCCAGCGGAAATAAGATTCAGACCACTTCTAATACCTTGACGGCGGCGGCAGGGACCGGCGGTGTTTATATAGATGAAACGAACAATCTGAACCTGGCTGGAAATATTTCAGCCGTTTCCGGTGGGACGTTTGATGTTTCCAGCGAGAAGGTGTTGACGGTTACGACCGGAATCAATCAGGGGAGCGGTGAAATTATCCTGACGGCGGACAGTGACGATTCGAATACAGCCGGCGACATATTCACGCAAAATGACGATGTGACGATCGGCGGCGCGGGACAGAGTGGCAACATCACCATTGTCGCGCGCGGAAATGTATCGTTAGAAACGATCACAACAACCGGTAATATTACGGCTACTTCAGAAGCCGGGACGATCCAGCATACTTCTAATACAGACAATCTTCTGACGGCCAATCAAGTGAACTTGACTGCCGGCGGTTCGATTGGTAGTGGAGTGACTGTCATTAAGACAACCGCCAATACCATCAGCGCTGTTGCCACAGCGGCCGGCGATATTCTCATTGATGAAACTGATGGTGTTACCTTCCAGACAGTGACGACGACCGATGGCTTTATTACTCTCGATAGCGGTGATGATACAACACTGGTGCAATTAGCGGCCGGCGACGCGGACGCCAATTCGGAACATGACATTACCGTCACCGCGTCCGGCGGTGACATTTCAGCGGTCGGTACTGTGACTTCCGATGATGATATTACCTTCATTGCCAATGGAGGATCTATTCTGGATGACAGTAACCAGACGACCGTGATCAGCGGCGATCTTCTGACGATGACCGCGCAAGGGAGTATCGGCGCCGGCGGCAGTGGCGACATTGATACGACTGTTAACACGATTAATGCTTCCAGCGCCGGCAGCGGCGATATTCTTTTACGGGAAACAGACGGGATTACTTTAAATAATATTACAACTGCTGATGGAGCGATTAGCATCACGACCGGCGGCGCGACTCTCGCCACAAACATTGTCGCCAGCGATGCCGGAGCGCCGTCCGAACATGACATCACTCTCACCGCTTCCAGCGGGAATATCACAGTGGGAACGATCACCGCCGATGACGATGCTTCCATTACCGCCACGGCTGGCGCGATTGTGGATGACGCCAATCAAACGACTCGGATCCGCGGTGATGTTGTCACACTATCAGCGGGTGGAGCCATCGGTGGCGCTGGGAACGCTGACATCGAAACTACCGCCGTCACGCTGAACGCTTCAACAACGGCGGCCGGTGATATTACGATTAGCGAATTCGATAATATTTCACTGGCCAATATCACGACCAACGACGGCGCGATCAATCTGACCGCTAACGGCCTGGTGCTGGCGACGAACCTTACGAGCGGCGATGCCGGCGGCGATCAAGAGCATGACATCACGGTGACCACCGCCGCCAGCAATATTTCCGTCGGCACGATCACCAGTGATGACGATGTGATCCTGGAAGCGACCACCGGCAACGTCGTGGATGATGGGGATCAAAACACCTTTATCACGGGTGATCGAATCACTCTGACCGCTGAGCAGGAAGTTGGCGCCAGCGGCAGCGGTGACATCGATACTAAAGCCAACGCGCTCGATGTCTCCAGCACCGGCGTCGGGAATATTTTCTTGAATGAGTTTGACGGGGTTGATTTAGCCGATATTGATACTGCCGACGGAACGATCACGATTACCACGGGGGGGAATACCACCCTTACCGATGTCGTCACGGCTGACGCGGGCAATGACGATAATCACGATATTACCATCACAGCCGCCGCTGGAAATCTGATCGCCGTCAGCGCCACTTCCGATAACAACATCATTCTCAATGCCAACGCCGGTTCGATTCTGGATGATTCCAATCAAGGGACTCGGGCAGCAGGAAATCTTCTGAATTTAACGGCGCGCGATTCGGTGGGGGCTAGTGGCGATGGAGATTTGGATACGGCGGCAACTAGTTTGAACGTCTCCAGTACCCTCAGTGGGAATCTCTGGCTTAATGAATTGGACAATGTGGTTTTAGCGGATGTGGATACTACGGATGGAACGATCAACGTTACGGCCGGGGGGAGTATTACCGCGACGGATGTAGTCACTACAGATACAGGAAACGATGCTTCGCATTCGATCACCCTGATTTCTTCCGGCGGGAGTATTAGTTTAGGAACTGTTACCTCTGATGCGGATGTCACTGTCACGGCTAGCACCGGTAATATCAATGACGATTTTGCGCAAGGGACGGTCGTGCGGGGGAACTTAGTGACATTGACCGCGCAGAACGGGATTGGCGGGGGAGCGAACGGGGATATTGATACTACCGCAGTGACGCTGGATGTGTCCAGCACGCAGAGCGGTTCGATTTTCTTACGGGAGACGGATGGCGTTACTCTGCAGAATGTCAGCACGACCGATGGAGGAATTACAATCACCACCGGCGGCGCGACAACCGTGACTAACATGACCGCCGCCGACGCAGGAGCCAATGAAGAACATGACGTGAACTTAACCGTATCTAGCGGTAATGTCACGGTGACAACAATCACGGCGGATGACGACGCGATGATCACCGCGAGTAACGGTTCTATTTTGTCGAATAATTCGATGGTTACCGGTGACGTAGTGACTTTGACCGCCAATAACGGCGGTTCTGCGATCGGCGCCAGCGGCACTAAAATTCAAACGACATCGAACAGCTTGAGTGTCAGCAGCGGTACGGGAGGAGTTTTCTTAAATGAGAAGAATGATCTCAATTTAACGGGGAATGTTGCCGCCGCGGGTGGAGATTTCGACGTCTCTTCCGAGAAATCCATCACCGTTTCAAGCAATATCAATGTTGGAAGCGGCACGATCACTCTAACAACCGATAACGACAATTCCGATACTTCCACCGACACCTTCACGCAGGCCGACGGGACGACCCTCGGAGGCGCTGGCCAGAGCGGACAGATTACCATCAACGCCCGCGGGAATGTTTCTCTGGAAACCATCACCACCAGCGGAAACCTCGCGGCCCTCTCCGAGGCGGGAGCGATTACCAATACTTCGAATACCGGTAATTTGTTGACGGCGAATCAGATCACCTTGACTTCCGACATCGGTATCGGCGCCGGCGGATTGTCAATGGCGACTACCACAGGGACGCTTGATTTGTCGGTGACCGGGAACGGCGGCATCTTTATCGCCGAAACCGACGGCGTCAATCTTTTGGATCTGGACACTGCGGGAGGGACGATTACGGTAACGACCGGCGGGGCAGTGGTCGTCACCGACGTGCAAACGGCAGGAATTGGCAGTGACATTTCGATTACAGCGAATAGCGGAAATATGACTGTTTCAACCGTCACAGCTTCTGATGATGTCACACTGCTCACTGTAGCTGCCAATAGTTCTATTTTGAATAATAATTCAGTCATTACCGGAGATTTAATTTCTCTAACCTCCGGAACCAATGGTTCCATCGGCGCTAACGGCAACAAGATCCAGACAACCTCGAACTCTCTGGATGTCGAAGCGGGGAGCGGAGGAGTTTTCCTGGATGAGACGAATAACTTAACCATCACCACCGGCAGTATCCTCACGGCGGCCAATTCCACGTTTGATGTCTCCAGTGAAAAAGCGATCACTGTCAATGGCAACATTAACGTCGGCAACGGCCAGGTGATTTTGACCGCCGACAGCGATAATAGCGACACCGTTACTGATACCTTCACGCAAGCCGACGGGAGCAACATCACCGGCGGCCAGATTGACATCACCGCGCGCGGCGACATCTCTCTGGAAACGATCACCACCAGCCAGAACGTGACCATCATCTCCGAGGCGGGGGCAATCACCCATACCTCCAGTACCGGGAATATGATTAATGGAAATCTCGTGACGCTGACGGCGAACGGTTCTATCGGAACCGATACTTTAGCAATCGCCACGGCCGCTGATTCATTGAATGTTTCCAGCACCGGCACAGGGAATATTTACCTCAGTGAAACCGATGGCGTTGATCTCGCCGACTTGGATACCATCAATGGTTCTATCACCGTTACGACGGGTGGAGCAACAACTGTGACCGACGCGCAGGCGGCCGGAGCGGGAAGTGACGTTACAATCACCAACACCATCGGTGACATGACGGTGGCGACGGTCAGCGCCGCGGATGATGTCACTCTGACGGCGACGACAGGATCCGTGCTGGATGACGGCGCGGCCACAGCGGTTACCGGTGATCTGGTGGACATCACCGCGCAGAACGGTATCGGCGCCGGCGGCGACGAAGTGGACACAACGGCAGCCAGTCTCAATCTCTCCGTGACCGGCGCGGGGAATATCTTCCTCAATGAAACCGATGCGGCTACCTTAACGGATATGGATACGGCGAACGGCAATATTACGATTCAGACAGGCGGGGCGGCGACGGTCAGTGATGTCCAGGCGAGCGGGGCGGGGAGTGATATTTCAATTACGGCAGCCACCGGTGATATGACCGTCACCACCGTCACGGCGGCCGATGACGTGACATTAGTGACTTCCGCGGCCAATGGCTCGATTCTTTCCAATAGTTCCGCCATCAGCGGTGATCTCTTGACCTTAACTTCCGGTGCCAGCGGCTCGATCGGCGCCAGCGGCAGCAAGATTCAAACGATCTCCACAACTCTTGACGTGGACGCTGGGACCGGCGGCGTTTTCCTCGATGAAAGAAATGCTCTCACGCTCAACGGAACCAATATCGCCGCGGCGAACAACTCCACTTTTGATGTTTCCACGGAAGGAACGTTAACGATTAACGGCAACATCAATCAAGGAAACGGTCAGATTCTTTTAACGGCGGACAGCGATAGTAATGGCAACGAGGATATTTCCTGGACTTCGGGAACGTTAACAACAAGCGATAAGATCACACTGACGGCAACTGGAAATATCGGCGCCGCCGGGGCGGCGATTCGAACCAGCGCCGGAAGTCTCGATGTTTCCAGCACGGCGCGAGGCAATATCGTTATTAACGATGTGGATACGACTGCCACGGAATTAGATTTGGCCGATATTGATACTGCCGACGGTTCCATTACGGTCACCACCGCCAATTTAGTCCGGGCCAGCGATGTCCAGAGCGGCGACGCCGGCAATAACGAAACGCATAATGTTTCGATTACCGCCACGGATGGCAACATCACCGTGCACACGCTCATCGCCGATGGAAATGTTCTCTTAGACGCGCAGAACGGGTCGGTACTCTTTAACAGCATCGCTTTGACCTCTCAAGACGGAATTGTGATTACCGCGAGTGGTTCCGTTGGAACCTCGACGAATCCTCTTGAGACTTCCTCGGGGAATAGCGTGGGGAGCGCTCGATTAGATATCACCTCCGGCAGTGGTGGAATTTTCTTGATTGAGGATAATCCCATGGATATTGATGGGATTAATGTTCGATTCACGACCGGCACCAATGCGGCTCTGGGCATATCTTCCAATAAATCCATGACAGTTTCAACGAACCTCAATCAAGGGACTGGAGAGATTAATCTGACAGCGGATAAAGACGCAAATGGTGATGAAAACTTCACCATTACTAATGGAGCTACGATCGGCGGAACTGGACAGACTGGGGCAATCTCTATCACGGCAGGAGGGGCTATCCTTGATAGCACCGGAACGGGCCTTATTAGTGGTAATGTGGTTAATCTAGTCGCTGCGAGCATCGGTACTGATGCAAATAATCGAGTTAAGACGGAAGCGACCAACTTGAACATTACCATCGACGGTGGCGGCACCGCTTTCTTGGAAAACCTAAGCACCATGACGTTATCCAGCATGACTGCTTCCAACGGCGGTACTATTGATCTTCTTGCCGATAAGATTGTGGATGATGGCGATCAAAGCACTAAACTAACAGCGAACAACATTATCTTGCAGGCGACTAACGGCATCGGCGCCGCAGGCGATTTCGATATTGATACACAGGCGTCGGATATTACCTTAAATAACACAGGAACCGGCAACATCTTCTTGCGTGAAGTGGATGGGGCAACGTTGACTTCCATCGTTGCTAATGATGGAACGATTTCGGTAGTTTCCGATAGCGGCGATCTTTCCATCGGCGCCATTACCAGCGAGGATGACCAAAGTATCACGATTACAGCAACCACCGGTTCAATCCTCGATAGTAACTCTGTCATCACGACCGACGGCGCGATTGCGTTGACTTCCGGTTCGAGCGGCTCGATCGGCGCCAGCGGCGCGGCGATTCAAACGGTTTCTACAAGCAACCTGACGCTGAACGGCGGAACCGGCGTGTTCGTGGATGAGAGGAACGACTTGAACCTCAATGGCTCTAGTGTCACCGTGGCGGACGGCGGTAACATCGGCTTATCTTCAGAGGAATCTATCGTCCTCTCCGGTGTCTTGAGCGCGGCTAACGGCAATGTCACCTTGACCGCCGACAGTAATAATGACAGTACCAGCGAAACCATTACTCAGAATGCCGGCGCTTCGATCAGCGGTAACTTAGTGACCTTGACCGCCGATGCTGGAATTGGCGCCAGCGCGACAGCAATTCAGATATCTGCCGTGAGTCTGGATGCTTCTGTGACGGCGGCCGGCGATCTCTTTATCAATGAAGCCGACGCGGTCACGTTGATTGTCGTTGACACTGCCAATGGTTCGCTCGATATCCGCAATGCCTCTGGTGATATGACAGTCACAACCGTCACCGCTACGGGAGGAAACGCTACATTAGTCGCGCAAGCGGCCAATGGTTCGATCTTGAGCGATAACTCGACGATTACGGCGAATACCGTTACGCTCACATCAGGAGCCAGCGGCTCCATCGGCGCGAGCGGCAATAAAATTCAAACAGTCACCAGCACTCATAACGTAGCGGCCGGAAGCGGCGGCGTGTTCTTAGATGAGCGAAATAATCTCACACTCACCGGTACCAATATCACCGCTGCTAGCGGGGCCACCTTTGATGTCTCCTCCGAACAGTTGCTCACGGTCAACGGAAATATCAATCAGGGAAACGGCGCGATCCTTTTAACCAGCGACAGTAATAACAGCAATCCGGGCGCTCCATTTAATTCCGCGTTCGATACTTTGACGCAAGCGGATGGAACCACGATCGGCGGCGCCGGCCAGAGCGGTAATATTACTTTAACGTCGCGCGGTGACATGCAATTAGAGACAGTGACAACGACAGGCGATCTCAATATCGTTTCCGAAGTCGGAACGCTGACGCATACTTCTTCGACCGGCAATCGCTTGACCGCCGATGACATCAGTTTGAGAGCGCACGGCATTGGAACTAGCGCTCAGGCCATTGCCACCGCGGCTAACAGCATTGACGCGGAAGCGACCAGCACGGCCGATATCTTCTTATCAGAGTTAGATAGTGTCACTCTGAACGATTTTGACACGGCCGACGGCGCGATCAGTATCACGACCGGCGGCGCCACAACCATCAACAGCGTCATTGCCAACGGCACCGGAAAGAACGTTTCGATCACCGCCACCAGCGGCGACATCACGGTGAACGAAGCGAAAGCGGCCGGTGATAGCGTGATCATTATCGCCGGCAACGGTTCGATCTTGGATGATGGCAGCAACGCCGCCGCCAGTGTCATCACTGCCAATACCGTCAATCTCACCGCTTCGGCTTCCATCGGCGCTAGCGGCAATGAGATTGACACGGCCGCTTCGAATCTCGATCTCTCCAGCACCGTCAGCGGTGATATCTTTATCAGTGAAGCTAACGATGTTACTTTGTTAGGATTGGATACAGCGAATGGAAATACTTCAATCACAACAAGCGGGGCTATTCTGGATGATGCCAATCAGGCGACTGTTGTCAGTACGAATACATTAACACTGACCGCGGGAACCGGTATCGGCGCTAGCGGCAATGAAGTAGATACCGACGCGGCGAGTCTCGATCTCTCCGTCACGGCGGCAGGCGATATCTTCGTCAACGAAAATAACGCGGTCACGTTGGCCGATCTCGATACCGCCAACGGTTCCATTAACATTCAAACGGGAGGAACAGCGACGATTACCGATATTCAAACCAGCGGCGCCGGCAATGACATTAACGTGACAGCTGCCAACGGTGATATCGCCACCGGCCTTGTCACCGCCGCCGATGACGTCACGTTAACAGCGACCAACGGTTCGGTTCTCTATGGCACATCGGTTGTCACCGGTGATTTGGTGACATTGACTTCCGGCGCCAGCGGTTCCATCGGCGCCAGCGGCAATAAAATCCAGACTACTTCAATCACGTTAGCGGTCAGCGCCGGAACCGGCGGTGTCTTCCTAGATGAAACTAATGCATTAGCGTTGAATGGCGCCAATATTACCGCAGCCAACGGCGGAACGTTTGACGTCTCCTCTGAACAATCACTGACAGTGAACACCAATATCAATCAAGGAAGCGATACGATTCTCCTGACAGCCGACAGCGACAATACCAACGGTGCTACAGAGAACTTCACGCAAAATGCCGGCGTCACCATCGGCGGCGCGGGGCAGAGCGGCGATATTACGATCGCCACTCCCAATAACGCGGCGCTGGGGACGGTGGTCACTAGCGGCAATTTAACCGTGACTGCGGAATCGGGTTCGATCACTCATTCTTCAGCGACGCGGCTGACTGGAAATAATGTGACCTTGACTGCGGCCGGTAACATTGGCATCAGCGGCAGCGCGATCAACACCGCGGCGGGAACCTTGAACGCTTCCAGTACCAGCGCCGGAACTATCGTCTTAGATGAGGTAGACGGAGTCACTCTGCAGACAATCACCACGGTGGATGGATCGATCAGTATCACTACCGGCAACAGCGTGACCGTGGGCAATGTTACCTCAAACGACGCCGGCAGCGATCAAGAGCATGACGTGACAATTACAGCGACCACAGGCAATATTACTGTGGGAACCGTACGGGCCGATGACGATGTGACGCTGGACGCTCAAGCGGGTTCGATTCTTTCCAATAATTCTAATATTATCGGCGACGCGGTCACTTTGAAAGCGTTTAACAACGGTACTTCCATCGGTTCCAACGGTAATAAGATTCAAACAACCTCTAATACCCTCAGCGCCCAGGCCGGAACAGCCGGTGTCTTCATTGATGAAACCAATGACCTTATTCTGGACGGCGCCAACGTCACGGCCGCCGCGGGAACTTTTGATATCTCTTCCGAGAGATCACTGACCATGGCGACCAGCATCAATCGCGGAACCGGTTCGATTATTCTCGCGGCCGACAGCGACAACTCCAATACCGCGGCGAATATTACGGATATCTTTACTCAAAATGACGGTGTCACGATCGGCGGCGCCGATCAGAGCGGCGCGATTTCCATCACGGCGCCGGGAGACGTCAACTTGAAGACCGTCCAGACCACGGGTGATTTAACCGCCACTTCCCGATTTGGGGCTATCACGCATACCTCTTCTATTAGTAACCAACTGACAGGGAATAACGTTTCCCTGACAGCCGGGACCTCCATCGGTTCCAGTTCGACCTCGGTCATGACCACCGCTTCGTCGCTCAACCTCTCCAGCACCATCGGCGGCGACATTTTTGTTACTGAAGCCGACGGAGCGACGGTGAATTCAGCCGCCACTGCTAACGGCAATATCCAGATCACCAGCACGACCGGCGATTTGACGGTCAATACCGTCAATTCCGGCAGTAAAGATGTCACACTGACCGCTTCGGCTGGTTCGATTCTGGATGATTCGGCGCAGAACACTCGCATCACCGGTAATAAAGTGACCTTAACCGCGCCCAACGCCATCGGCGGCGCCGGCAACGCCGACATGGACACCGCGGCCGCGACATTGGAAATCAACAGTACCTCCAGCGGCGACATCAACGTCAACGAACTGGACGCGGTGACACTGCGGAATATCAGTGCCGCTTCCGGCAATGTGACGATCACTAACGCCAGCGGCGACATGACGGTCAATACTGTCAAAGGGCAGGCCATCAACCTGACTGCTGCCACTGGTTCGATTCTGGACGGCAATGGCATCATTAACAACTTAACCGGAATACTTGCTTCTTCCCTGAAGGCGGGCGGTACCATCGGTAAGTTCAGCGATCCGTTGGAGGTTAACTTCACGAGTGGCTCTCTGTCGGTCGCCGCCAGCGGTTCCACCGACTTCTTCTCAGTGGTGATCAATGGGACGGTTCCGGGGAACACACTTTCGATTGACGCGGGCGTTCCCGGCTATGTCTGGTTCAACGGTAACATCGTCGGTGGGCAATTAAAGAGTCAGGTGACAACTGAAATCACAATCGCCATGAGCGAAGTGACCAACGTGGCGAACGTGCCGGCAGTGACTTCTCTCTCACCGATGTTAGCCAGCAGAGTTGTCATGCCGAACTTCTTTGCTTTGGCGAAGGCAGAAGTCGATGTAGAGCCGGTTGTCAGAGCGTTGGCATCGGCTAAAGGATTTGGAATCGGACCGATCACGGTTGCTGCCGCTCGTCCGGCAGTCTCTCCGGCCACAGCCCCTGTTTTAGCGCAGCTGCCGCCAGCGACAGCAGAGATAGCGGAAGAAAAACAGCCTAAAGCGGCTCAGATAACTCCGGCTGTTGAAAGACCGGTCATTCAGCTCAACCTCGGGAATATCCGTCTGCTTCCAGTCAGCAATGTGCGGATTGTCAAACCATCCGCTGTTCCTGGAATGGTCCCGCTCGATCTGCAGCTTCCAACGATGGTGATGCCTCCTGTCTTGTTAGTGACAGAGACCGTGTCTGCCGGCGAGATCTTACCAGGCCGGATGAATCCGCCGCTTGAAGAGATGCTCCGCCAACTGCTCCCGACGGTTGAAATTCCTCAAGGACAGCTTCTGCCGCTCCTCTCAGTCAGAGGCTTGACCTATATCCGCGGAGGAAACGCCACGGCCGCCGCTGGTCAGTCGCTCGACCTCGACATCGAGCGGATCCTCGAAAAGATTCGCGAGAACCAGAAAGAATAAATGAAAGCCATTATCTTCGAGCGGCACGGCGGGCCGGAGGTTCTGCAATACCGCGACGTCCCCAAACCTAAAATCAGCGATGGTGAAATTCTGGTCGAGGTGAAAGCGTGCGCCCTCAATCACCTCGATATCTGGACCCGGAACGGTTTGCCGGGGATTAAAATTCCGCTCCCGCACATTCTCGGTTGCGAATCCGCTGGAGTCGTTCGAGAAATAGGAAAGAAAGTCAAGAATGTCAAAGTCGGTGAGGATGTTTTAGTCGCGCCGGGAATTTCCTGCGGGCGGTGCGAATTCTGCAAGAAAAACCGCGACAGTCTCTGTCCGGAGTTTAACATCATGGGATTTCGCTGTGATGGGGGATATGCCGAGTTCGTCAAAGCGCCTGCCCAAAACGCGATCAAAATTTCCACCAAAAATCTTTCTTACGCCGAATGGGCGGCGGTTCCTCTCTGTTTTCTGACCGCATGGCATATGCTTTTTACTCGGGCCAAGCTTAAAAAGAGAGAGAAGGTTCTTATTCATGCGGCAGGGAGTGGAGTCGGTTCTGCGGCGGTTCAACTAGCCCGATGGAAGAAATGCTTCGTCATCACAACGGCTGGCAGCGATGAAAAGCTCAAAAAGGCGAAAAAATTAGGCGCCCATGAAGGGATCAATTATAAAGAAAAGGATATTGCCCAAGAGGTCAAGCGGATCACCCATGGACAGGGTGTTGATGTGGTGCTGGAACACATCGGTCCTCAGACTTGGATGCACAGTTTGGCCTCTCTGGGAAAAGGGGGAAGGTTGGTCACCTGCGGCGCGACCAGCGGCCCTCAGGTGACGTTTGACCTGCGATTTCTTTTCTCCAGGGAACTTTCCATTGCCGGCTGTTACATGGGAAGCCGTAAGGAGTTAGATCAAGTCATCAAGCTGGTGAAAGCTAAAAAAGTAAAACCGGTAGTCGACACAGTTTTTCCACTGGTTGCAGCCTCCCAGGCCCAACAGAAGATGGAGAACCGCCAGTTTTTTGGGAAATTAGTGTTGGAGCCATAAACGATCAATTATGGGGACGGTTCTTATTTTTTATGTTAGACTAGAGACAGTAAAAAATAAGAACCGTCCCCAAACGGACCTGACCAGGTAGATATAGGTTAACATCCATGCCGCAAACCATTACTGAGGATGAAGAGAAGATAAAGAGCCGAAGCAAAAGGAACGGTTTGTTAACGATGGAAAAACAGCAGACAATCAAAAAGAGCGTGACCACCGAGGGAATTGGAATCCATACGGGGGGGAAGGTGCGCCTGCGCCTCAAACCGGCCCCTCCCAACACCGGAGTTGTTTTTGTCCGCGTGGATCTTCCGGGGAATCCAAAAGTTCCAGCGAATGTGAGCTATGTCATTGACTTAACTCGGCGTCCCCGACGGACATCAGTTGGTTTTGGAGATATCGAAATCCACACCATTGAACATTTGATGGCCACGCTCTCTTGTCTGGGGATTGATAATGTGATTGTCGAAAGTAACGGCAGTGAATTACCAGGGCTGGATGGAAGCGCGCTTCCCTTTGTTGACTTAATCAAGAAGGCAGGAATTGAAGCGCAGAATGTTCCCAGGAAAGTTTTCCAAGTCAGGGAAGCCATTTGGATTCGTGAGGATGACGCCTATATTGTCGTGATCCCAGATGAGGAGTTTCGCATTTCCTACACGCTCAGTTACGATCATCCGCTCTTGAGATCTCAGTTTTTTTCCCACGTCATCAATGAGGAAAGTTTTCGAAAGGAAGTCGCTCCGGGGAGAACTTTTTGCCTCCAGCGCGAGGAGGAAGAGCTTCGCTCTCAAGGGCTGGGCAAGGGGGCTAATTACGAAAATACAGTTGTCGTCGGAGAAAAGGGGATCATCGAAAACAAACTCCGATTTCCCGATGAATTTGTCCGCCACAAAGTTTTGGATTTGATCGGGGATCTCTATCTATTGGGGTATCAGATCCGCGGCCATGTTATCGCTGTCCGAAGCGGCCACCAACTCAACATCAAGCTGCTACAGCGGCTTCACATCTACCGGGAAAGAATCGGGCTGGGGGCTATTATCAGCCCTTCGCAGGAGAGAATGACCCAGCAGTCGGAACTCGATATCCACGCGATTCAAAAAATCCTCCCGCACCGCCCGCCGTTTCTTCTGATCGATAGAATTATCGATCTGGTGGAAGACACGCGCGCCGTCGGCCTCAAGAATGTGACGATGAACGACGACTTTTTTGTGGGGCATTTCCCCAACCGCCCCGTCATGCCGGGCGTCTTGATTATTGAGGCCATGGCCCAGGTGGGAGGAGTTTTGATGTTGAGCAAACCGGAGAACCACGGGAAGCTGGCCTACTTTATGAGCATTGATCGCGTGAAGTTCCGCAAACCGGTGGTCCCGGGAGACCAGTTAATCCTGGAAGTCGAAGTCGTGAAACTCCGCACGAAAACCGGCCAGATGCGCGGCCGCGCTTTCGTTGACGGTAAACTCGTGAGCGAATCAGAATTGATGTTTTCAATCGTCGATGCCTAAACCGAACATACACCCCACAGCGATTGTTTCACCCCGCGCTCAGATCGGCGACGACGTGGAGATCGGTCCTTACTCTTTCGTCGGCGAACACGCCGCCATCGGCCGCGGAACACGGATCGGCATGCACGCGGTGATTGAGGGATACACTACCATTGGAGAGCGCTGCCGGATTTTTACCGGCGCGGTCATCGGGAGCCCGCCGCAGGATCTCAAGTACCGTGGGGAAGTCAGTTATTTAAGAATTGGCAGCGATAACATCATTCGGGAATATGTGACGATTAACCCCGGTACCCAAGGAGGGGGAGGACAAACCACCATCGGCCACGAAAATCTCATCATGGCGTATGTGCATGTGGCGCACGATTGCCTCATCGGTGATAAGGCGATTCTCGCCAACGGCGCGACGCTGGCGGGTCATGTCCACATTGGTGATCAAGCGATTATCGGGGGGCTCGTGGCCGTTCATCAATTCACCCGTATCGGCAGGATGTCAATCATCGGCGGCTGCTCGAAAGTCGTTCAAGACGTTCCTCCTTACTCCACCTGCGACGGGCATCCGGCCCTATTCAGAGGACTGAATATTATAGGGCTTGAACGGGCCGGTATCGCCACGGAAGCGATCCGCGCTTTGCGGCAGGCCTATCGTTATTTTTACCGCATGGGATTGTCGCGGGACCATGCCTTGCAAAGAGTTTCCCAGGAGATCCCGCCGTTAGCGCAAATTCAAGAAGTCGTGCAGTTTGTCCGGACTTCAGACCGGGGGATCTGCCGGGGAACCCGCGCGCGGGAGTCAACCGTTTTAGATAGCGCGGAGATCTAATTATACTTTACACCGCAGGGTGATCTTCATGAAGAAAATCGGCCTAATTGCCGGAGAGGGAGAATTTCCTCTCCTTTTTGCTCAGGAGGCCAGAAGCCGCGGCGTTGAAGTTGTCACCGTCGCTGTCAAGAATCACACCTCCGCCGAGATGAATCATTATTCCGACAAGATCGAATGGATTTCATTGGGGAGCCTAAAATCGCTGATTCAATTTTTCAGACAGGAAAAAATCCAGGAAGCGGTCATGGCCGGCAGAGTGCCAAAACCGGACTTCATCCAGGGAACCGTTGCCGCGGATGAACGCCTGCTGGCGGTTCTGGCAAAAACACCCGATCACCGGGATACCACCCTGCTCAACGCTTTAATTTCAGAGTTGGAAAGATCAGGAATTCGTTTATTGGATTCGTCTTTATTTCTTCAATCCCATTTAGCCAAAGAGGGAGTATTAGGAAAACAAAGTCCTTCTCTTCTTCATTACAAGGACATTGAGTTGGGAAAGAAAGCGGCAAAGAAGCTGGGAGAACTGGATATCGGCCAGACGGTCGTCGTCAAAAACAGGGCGGTCGTGGCGGTGGAGGGGTTGGAAGGGACAGACGAAACCATCCGCCGGGCGGGAAAAATCGCCGGGGAGGGGATCGTTGTCGTTAAAATGGCGCGTCCAAGTCAGGATATGCGTTTTGACATCCCTGTCGTCGGCCCAAAAACTCTGGAAACGCTAAGTCAGGCAAAAGCGGCCGTTCTGGCGATCGAGGCTGGAAAAACCTTGATGTTACAGCGGGAGATTTTTCTGAAACGCGCGGATGAATCAAAACTCGCGGTAGTCGGCGTGAAAAGCTCATGAGTAAAATCGCGATCGTTACCGCTAAACCGGATCAGTGGAAGCAGATTAAAAAGGGATGTAAAGACGAGAATTCCCTTTTTTATTGCGTCTTTCCCGAGGAAGCGCAGACTCAATTGGAAGCAGGGAAAGTCCAATTGGTGATTCTGGATATGGAGGATATTATCCCAATAGCGAAATGGATGCGCGGCCATGACGCGACCCGCGACATCCCGATTCTGTGGGTCCTTCCCCGGCAAAAGATGGAAGCTTTTAAACCGGATCATAAAGTCTCCGACCTGATCTTCGCGCCGGTCGATCCTGAGGAACTCTTTTGCCGCGTCCGCCGGCTCCTCTGGCAGACTCAAAACACCGATTCCCATCAGATCATCAAAGGAGAAGGGCTGACGATCGATTTAGTGAAATATGAAGTGAGGTTAGATGGAGAATTAGTGAACTTAACGTATAAGGAATATGAGTTGCTGAAGTTTCTTGCCTCCAACAAAGGAAAGGTATTTACCCGCGAAGTCCTCTTGAACAAAGTCTGGGGCTACGATTACTTCGGCGGCACCCGGACCGTGGATGTTCACATCCGCCGGCTACGCAGCAAGATCGAAGACGCCCGCCACACCTATATTGATACCCTCAGAAATATCGGTTACCGCTTTAAAGAGTAGGGGCGACCGGCCAGTCCCCCTACAAGGTTGACTTCCCCCTATTCCCATGCTATATTTTGAATAGAAGTTATGGGTATTTAGGCGAGGCAGTAATGGCCATAACCTATTTATTCATAGAGAAATAGATTGAAGGTCCTCGAAAAGGCAAATCCGCCGTAAGGCGGAGGCGCAAAGCCACGAGTCCAGTACCCCCTCCCCAACCCTCCCCCTTAAAGGGGGAGGGATAGGGTGGGGGTGAAGGACAGTCGGGCTGCCGAAAGGAACTTATGGGGGAGCAAAAGGTAAAACAAAATCAGGGGGCGGAACCCACTTCTCCTGCTCGTCCTGCAACAAGATGGCCTTGGGATGTCAAGGAAAACAGACTTACCCCTTTAACCCAAGTCAGTCAAATATTAGCCTCGGCTTCGAACACCCACGCGGCGTTGGAAAAAATCCTGGAAGCGGCTCTTGCGCTGTTGAAGGCAAGGAGAGGTTTTATCATGCTGGTGGATCCACAAACAGAAATGCTCTCCATTAAGTTTGCCAAAGGAATGCCTGCTTCTGTCATGCAGGAAGTTTCCTTAAAAATTGGGGAGGGGATTTCCGGGTTTGTCGCGCAAAAAGGGCGGCCGCTTCTTGTGGATAATTTGCAAACTTACCGCGGTTTCCGCAAAACACCCGCGAGCCGTTATGAATCAGAGGCATTTTTCAGCATCCCTATCGTCAGCGCGCCGCTGAATATTTTCGGCAGGACTCTGGGCGTATTGAATATTTCCGATACTCAGAATGGGGGATCGTTTACCACGGAGGAGCTGGCCCTTTTGTCGGTTCTGGCGACGGAAGCGGCGATGGTTCTCTCGACAGCGGTGCCAGCGGCTCCGTCGAGTTCGAATCAATCCCTGGGTGGAATTGTCGCTGGTATTCAGAGTTCTTTGACCGCAGTCAGCGGGCACGCGCAGTATTTGATGCTTCATATCCCCCAGGAGTGCAAGGCAGCGGAAGTTTTGAAGAAAATCATCGATCAGACCGATCAAGCTTTTTCATCCCTGAAGCAACTGCAGAAAGGAATAAAGTAGGCAAGCATGGTCAATCTTTTGGTGGTGGATGATGAAATTGAGATCTGCGATTTCCTAAGGAATTTCTTTTCAGAGAAAGGATATGGTGTTTTTTTTGCCACCGATGGAGAGCAAGCGTTGACGCAATCCCGCCAGAAACATCCCGATCTGGTCCTGCTCGATGTGCGTATGCCCGGCATCTCGGGACTGGAAGTTCTGCGCCGCCTCCGCAACGAAGAAAATCCCCCCAAAGTCGTCATGATCACCGCGGTTGAAGATCACGAAGTGATCGAGGAGGCCAAACGGCTGGGGGCTGAAGATTACATCATTAAACCTTTCGAGCTGGATTATCTCGATAAGGTGGTACTGCGCAAGATCGCCACTCTCTTACACGAGTAAATTACCCAATGCGGAATAATAAAACATCTTGACAACTTTATTAAGATTTCAGTAAACTAAGAACCCTAAGAACCGTTGCTGAGTTAAGGCGGGGGAGGAGCGATTCACGAAAGGAGAAATTCCTGATATGAAAAGTTCCTTCAAGAAGAATGGCGATGTGACACATGGATCCACAAGCCGTGCGGCTTGTGGGTTTTTTTATGGTTTGGTGATTTTGTTGACAGTTTGCCGTGGGGTCTGGGGGGAACAACCGGATTGGCAGCGCCAGAACCCTCCTCTCGTACCTCAAACCAATCAGACATGGAATGCGGCCAATCAAGAACTGGCTGTGGGGCAGCAGATCATTGAGGAAAACCGAGGCGTTCCCGATTTGATTGAAGAGAGAAAACAATTTGCCCCATCAGCCCAACTGGGTCTCCCGGTGATCAATATTGCGTTAATTACGGCCATTGACGGCCGGCGGCAGATTTCTTTGCAGATCAACGGAAAGGCGGAAATATGGAACGTCCGCGGCAATGGAGAGGTCGTTAACTCCAAGAACCAAGTGATTGGGACCGCTGAAGAGATAAGCGCCGGCAGTATTCTCTTTTTCGTTAATTTGGGAAATGAGGGAGGAGAAATAGCTTTATTACTCAATCAAGATAAGCAGGGCTTCATTCAATTGTTCATTCCCAGAAATGCCGGTGACGCCAAAGCGTCTTTTCAACAACTGGCAAGGGCTTTGTCAGTGATCGTCGCAAAGCAGGAGAAAGTCGCTTCCAAATACAGCGCGGGTAAAGGGGATGAAATCATTGCCAGCGATTTATTAACTCCTTCCGATTTGGTTCAGCTTCAGAATGCCCAGGCGTTATTGAATCTCAGTCAGGAAACCTTGCAGCAAGTAAAGGGCTTAGTTGACGCGGCGTTCGCGTCCCCCGCGAAATCAACTTCCATTTCGTTTGAGAAAACAGGGGCTCATAATTTAATTCCGAGTCCCGATGGAAATGGGGACGGAGCGGTTAATATTCTGGATCTAGTAAAGGTCGCGCTGAACTTCGGAGGCGCCGGCTCCGGCGACATCAATGGGGATGGAGTAGTGAACATTCTCGACATTGTCACGACGGCTCTCTATTTCGGTGAAACGGCTCATCAAATCGTAATTCAGGAAGAAAGGGATCAAGACGGAAAGCCGGTAGTTTCCCAGACGGCGCAAGTTTGGTTTCTGAAGGATGGAGTGGTTACCGCTTTCTCCAATAAAAGCGGAAAACCAAACAAGAGCATCGTCGGGGTGTATGAAAGGAATGAAAAATTTAAGGCAGTTGATATTCTTACGACGGTCTTGACATTTCCGAATCCTGGCGTTGTTCTGATGGGATCGGTCGTCGAAAAAGGTTCGACCGACCCTTTAATGAAAACAGTCGCCAAGCCGACAGATTCCATTAATTCAGTGACAAAAATCTTGGAAGCCGCGGGGAACATTGTTGACAAGGAAAAAAGAAGTGAACCGGTGACGCAGGAAGATTTAGGTAACTTGCAAAAAGCGCTGAGTTCGCCCGGATTAAGTCCAGAGGTCAAAGGTCAGGTAGAAAAGGGATTGGGAGAACAGGTTCCCGCGCTGGCGGTTCCGGAATTTAGCCAGGATGTTTTTGAAACCAACGGACAGGAAGGGAATACACTTTCCCTGGCTCCAGAGCTAAAAAATAAGAATACGGACGGTGCGGATCTTAGATTCACGTTGTTAGAGGTTGATGGCAAGCCGGTAGATCCATCTAAGAAGGTCACGATTAATGAAAAGACCGGCCAGATTACTTTGGAAACTACGCTAGAGGATTCTGGCAGGCATTCCTTTAAGCTAACGGTCACTAATCCAAAAAACCAGAAGAGCGATACCGCCATCGTGCAATTTAACGTCGGGAACAAGAACCAACTGCCGACAGTGAGCGTGACTTCAGCGCCAACAGTTCCTGTGGAGGAAGGGAAACCGGTCAGTATCCAGTTAGAGGGAAAGGATCCTGATCTGTCAGACAATTTGGAGTACCGCTTTACAGTCGTGGATGGGATTGATGCGGGCAAGATCAGTCAAGGGAGTCTCCAAGGGAAAGTATTCACATGGACGCCCGATTGGGATGCTGCCAGTAAAACCAAAAAGAACGTTGTGATTACGGTGAGGTTTGAAGTCAGTGACGGTTCCGTTAATGAGAAGGGGGAGAAAATCTGGGTGGGCCAGGAAGTTAAATTCACTATTCAAGACGTGAACCAACTGCCCACCTTAAATGTGACCCTGGCTGCTAGTCCGGTAGAGGAAGGAAAAGTCGTTCAGGTGAATTTAGATGGTAAGGACGTGGATCAGGATTTATTAGTTTATCGCTTTGAGGTAGTCAGCGGAGCCGATCCGTCTCAGATGGCGGGCGCGAAAATTGAAGGGAATACATTTAGTTGGACACCTGCTAGTGAAATAGCCGGCCAAAAGGATCCAAATCATCCTGTTGTGCTCCAGTTCAAGGTCAGTGACGACGGCGGAAAAAATTGGAGTAATCCCATACCGGCAACCGTGACCATCAAGGACGTAAATCGTCTGCCGACTCTAGAAGTTAAAACTTCTCCAACCGGGCCTATTGATGAGAAAAAAGAAATTAAGATTGCCGTCTCCGGAAAAGATGAAGATAAAGACCTCTTGAAATATCGCTATAACGTCGTTAGCGGCGTTGATCCCGCGAGGTTGAGCAACGCCCAGTTCAATGAAAATACCGGTGAGTTTAGCTGGATGGTCCCTTCTGATGTCGCAAGCCAGGCGGTTCCAAATCAGCTGGTCACTCTGCTTTTTGAAGTGAGTGATGACGGAGGGGTTAACTGGCGCTCGCCACAGCCGGTTTCTTTTGTGATTAAAAACGTCGGCCAGTCACCAACCCTGAGTGTTATCTCAGCCCCCGTGGCCCCTATTCAAGAAGGGGGAAAGGTTGAAATCAAGGTCCAAGGGAAAGATGAGGACAATGAACCGTTGACCTATCGCGTTACCGGATTTGATCCCGGTAAAGTGACCGGCGTCAATTTTGACGAGAAAACAGGGGTTTTTACCTGGACTCCCTCCTTTGATATCGCGACGCAGGCCAATAGCAGCGTTGAGGTCACTTTTCAATTTGAAGTGAGTGATGATCAGACGGCTGATCCCAGTAAAAGAAGCTGGCATGATCCCGAACCGGTGAAAGTGACTATCACCAATGTAAATCATAATCCTACTCTCGCGGCCACTGCCTCTCCTAGCGGGGCTGTGGAAGAAGGGACTCCCATTACGATTAAAGTGGAAGGAAAGGATGAAGATAAGGATCCATTGAAATACCGTTATACGATTGAAGGAATCGAAAAGGATAAAATAACTAACATACAATTCAACGAGAATGACGGCAGTTTCACTGGAATTTCCTCATCCGATATCGCTACTCTAACTAATCCAACCAGATCGTTCACGATTCGCTTTGAGGTGAGTGATGATAATGGGAAGAGCTGGTCAGAAACTGCCAAGGTCGTTGTTCCCGTAGAAGTTAAAAACAGAAACCAGACCCCAACACTCGAAGTCGTTGGCGCCCCTGTTTCACAAAACGAGGGGGGACAGATCAACGTGGCTCTGAAAGGGACCGATGGCGATAACAACCCGCTGCAGTATCGCTACACCATCACGAACACCGGTGAGACTAACATACTTTCAAACGCTAGTTTCAGCTGGAATGTTCCATACACCATCGCGAGCAAAGCAAACCCCACTCAGCAGCTAACGATTCGTTTTGAAGTCAGCGATGACGGCTCCAATTGGTACGACGCTAAAAATGTCAACGTTTCCATTCAGCATGTCAACCAGCCTCCCATCATTAATTCTGTGTCACCGCAGACAGTGACAGAGGGTAATCCGGCGTCGTTTACCGTCACCGGGGCCGATCCAGATGGTGATGATTCGCTCATTTATCGGCTCAAAGATACGCAGGGGACGAGCGCGCAATTTAATGGTACAACCTTTAATTGGACACCGGGACTTGATGTTGCCAATCCCGCTAATCCGAGCCGGACGTTTAGTTTTGTCATTGATGCAAGTGACGACGGAGGAACAACATGGCTCTCATCCACAACGGCACAAGTCATTGTCGTAGATTTTATTCCCCCCAGTGAGCCGCCCGTGTGGGATCCCGCGGTTCCTTCTCAGGTCTCCATCAATGAGAACCAATCTTGGGAGCTTACCTTGAAAGCCAATGATTCACAGGGCAAACCGGTTAGTTATAATCTTGTTGGCACAAACGCGCCGGGGTTGAGGATGGAAGCGGGGAAACTGATTTGGCAGACGAATTATAACCATGCGGGGGATTATTATGCTGAGGTTACGGCAAACAATGGTGAAAAAACTTCGCAGACCAAACGAATCCAAGTCACGGTCAATAACGTCAATCGTCCGCCGGAGAAAACGCAAGGGAACGGCGGGCTTGGAATTGCTACCGGAGTGGTAAAAGCGGGAACTTCCGTGAGCATCCCCATTCCTATAACGGACCCG
>Ga0082335_1001666_pt1 | contig 45420 bp, 40 predicted proteins | sample Subgrocontami58m_FD_72375 | JGI IMG/M metagenome (GOLD analysis project Ga0082335, IMG submission 72375) | Subsurface groundwater microbial communities from S. Glens Falls, New York, USA - GMW37 contaminated, 5.8 m (SPADES assembly) (version 2) ...
GTATAAAATTTGTTTTTCATCTTCTTGATTCACATTTTTGTGAAGCGATACTTTAATTTAAGAAATAATTGCACGTCTAACGATATGCAGGAAAGAATAAAATTTTGGGACACGGTCACGACCATCGAGGAGTAAATACAACATCCGGCAGGCTGATAATAACCATGCTGCTGAATTTTGTGATTACAATTGCTCAAATTGTCGGCGGAATAATTTCCGGAAGTCTTGCGCTTATTTCCGATGCTCTTCATAATTTCAGCGACGGAATTGCGGTAATTCTTTCTTACATAGCAATTAAATTGAAACAAAGAGACAGCTCTCACCGCCATACATTCGGATTAAAGCGCGCGGAAATTCTTGCCGCTGTAATTAACTCGGCGGTGCTGATTATAATTTATTTTTTTCTTTTCTATGAAGCAGTTTCAAGATTTTTAGAACCGCACAAGATTGAAGCAGTAACAATGACCATCGTGGCTTTTGTCGGTCTTGTTGCAAACATAATTGGAACACTTCTACTAAAACGCGATGCAAAAGATAGTATTAACATCCGCTCTTCATATATTCATTTGCTCGGGGATTCTGTTTCATCGGTAGCGGTTATTTTGGGCGGCATTGCCATAGCTATTTGGGAAGTAATGTGGATTGATCCGCTTCTTACTGTGCTGATCGGTATATATATTATTAAAGAAAGTTACGATATACTGAGTGATGCTATTCATGTTTTGATGGAAGGCGCGCCTGCCGATCTTTCCTTGAACGAAATTAAAATAGCCGTGGAAAAATTTTCCGAAGTGGACGACATTCACCACATTCACGTTTGGACTGTGGGTGATAACGATATTCATCTGGAAGCACATGTAAATGTAAACGATATGAAAATCAGCGAAAGCGATAAACTGCGGAACAAGATCGAACAGCTTCTCGAATCAAGATTTGGAATACAACATATTACACTTCAATTTGAATGTAACCAATGTTTGGAAGAAGGACTCTTGGGACACCATAAGTGAAATGATGTTGCTTACTGATAGCAACGTGAAAATTGAAAGTCTAATAATTAATCATTTAACATTTTCATTCTGTAGCCCACTCCCGAAGAGGTAATTATATATTTCGGCTGAGAAATATCATCTTCAATTTTTTTTCTAATCTGTCCGATAAATACGCGAAGGTATTGAGAATCTTCCGTATGAGACGGTCCCCAAATTTCTTTTAAAACAAAGTTGTGAGTTAAAACTTTATCAATATTTTTAATGAATAAGGAAAGTAAAAGATATTCTGTGTTTGTGAGTTTTAATTCCTTATTATTTTTGTAAACAATTCTTTGTACAAAATCTATTTTTAATTTACCGTTTGTTAAGGAAGTCTCATTATCGGACTGTTGAGTTCTTCTAATGTTTGCGCGGATTCTTGCAAGTAGTTCCGAAGAGTTAAACGGCTTTGTTATATAATCGTCTGCGCCTAGGTCTAAAGCTTTAACAATACTCTCTTCAGAATTTCTAACGGAAAGAATTATTATAGGAATGTTTGACCAAGAACGAATCTCTTTCAGAACAGAAAAACCATCTTCATCCGGCAAGCCCAAATCTAGAATTACAATTTGAGGGTGATAATTAGCAACAGCTATAACTCCATCTTTCCCCTTTGACGACTCGATAACTTTATAATCCGCAGCCTCAAGTGTAATTGATAAAATTTTTCTAATCTGTGCCTCATCGTCTATAATAACGATTGTATTTTGAATTGCCATAAGTTTATCGGATTGTTGGTAAAAAGATAATAAATTCGGCGCCGCCATCCGCTTTGTTTTGAGCTGTTATGGATCCCTTATGCGCTTCAATAAAACCACGCGCAATAGATAAACCTAATCCAGTGCCACCAGATTTTGTGCCGGGAATTCGGTAAAATTTTCTGAATAAATATGGAATTGCTTCTTCTGGAAAGCCATTACCGTTATCTGAAATGTTGATGATAATATTATTATTAACTTTATTCAGTGTTATAATAATTTTGCTTCCTGGTGGAGTATAGTTGATGGAATTTAAAAGAATATTTACAATTGCTTGCTCTAGCAGAGTAAAATCGAATTGAGAAATTTCACTCTCATCCTTATCTTCGAAAAATATTTCATATTCCGATGATTCGTTTTTTACTCTTTCAATTGCCGAGTTGATTAAATCGGAAAGAGAATGCCATTCCAGTTTCGGTTTTAAATTGCCGCTTTCGAGCCGAGTGATATCAAGTAAATTTTCTACCAGTCGATTTAATCTTTCAGCAGCAATATTTATTTCTTCTACCAAACGGGAAAGAACAGTTAAGTTCTGTTTTATCTTTTCATCTTTTAAAGAGCTTGTTGCACCAATAATAGTTGTAAGCGGAGTTTTCAATTCATGGGAGATTGAATCAAACAAAGTTTTGTAAAGTTTCTCAGATTCGTATAGAACAAGATTTATCTTGGTTAGCTCTTTTAAATATTCACGCTCCACCGCAACACTAATTTGTGAAATGAAAGTATTGAGTAACGATTCTAAATCGAAATTAAATATTGTTTTTTCAGAAAACTTTAACCCAATTACACCGAGTTTTTCTGTTTTTGTTAAAAGCGGAAAATATGTTGTAGATGTAGCCCGCAGAGTATTTGTAAACCGTCCGGCTTTCTGAGAGTTGATAAAAACCCACTGTACAGTACTACGCTCCACATCATTAATATTATATGTACTGGCCGAATGTAAAACCGGTTTCAATTTATTTTGATTTTCGAAATAGATGAAGGCTACCTCTGCATTAAACGTTTCTTTGAGTTGTCTTATTGCGCTATTAGTTACATCATCGAGGCTTTTTGCAGAGGAAAGATCTCGCGCAAGATTGTACAAAGAGGCGGTTCTTTTCTCTCGTTGGTTAATAAGAAGCTGTTGAGTGCGGATTCTCGAAATTAATAAACCCGAAACAGAAGCAATAGTAAAGTACATAATAAACATTAATGCGTCTTCAACTTTATCTATTCTAAATGTAAAATGCGGCGGAATGAAAAAATAATTCCAAATAAATGCACTTACTACAGCAGCCAGGAAAATTTGCCCAGGTCTAAAATTTAAAAGAGGCAATAAAGAAATAACAAAAAGTAGCACAAGAGAAACCGACTGATAACCAATCTGTTCCCGTAGGTAAAATAAAAAAAGACTTACAACCGAGACAATAAGAACCGAGAAGAAATATCTTAGCGGGGGAGTATTAAACAGATGAACAATTTTTTCTTTTGTAATACTTTCTGAATTCACTTGCTAAAAACTCCAACAACTATAACTTGATAAAAATTTTTACTTTCTATTGCGTATTATAAAAATAATTGCAACAAACCCCAATCCCGCAACAAAAGCCAAAGACGGAACAACAAAAATCAAATAAGCAAATGAGAGTAAAAATCTCGGTAGCCGTCTCAAGTAAAACGGCAAATCATAATACAAACATGCAATATTATTTGACCAGAACACAGAAATCAGAAAAGAAACGATAACCCAAATAAAATAGTAACGGCTAATTATTTTAAGTCTCTTTTCAGTTAACCAATCATTGGATTCCAATTTTCATTCCCGTTCTTTTATTAAAACGAGAAGAAAATTAATCCTGATTTTATAAACGTTCCGTAAAGACTAATAACAAACATGTAAATTATTTATTAAGCTATACAGATAGTATAAAGTTTTTATAAAAATACCAGCAGCTTTATAAAGATTTTATAAATACTTCTTTGATTTCTTGCTATTGATTTTTCAATCAACATTTTAGCGCCTGCCATTTTTAATATTTTGGAGTAAAAGATTAATGCAAGACGATTCCGCTAAAACATCCGGGACGAATCGAGTTAGGCGCTTGGTGTTTGGAGCCCCGCGTAATATAAATGACCCGAAAATTTTTCATAAAATTGCCTTAATTCCGATTCTTGCATGGATAGGATTAGGTGCTGATGGATTATCATCTTCTTCTTATGGCCCCGAAGAAGCATTCAGAACATTAGGCAGCCATACTTATCTTGCTCTTGTTCTTGCTCTTGCAACGGCACTTACTGTTTTTATTATATCGTATGCGTATTCAAGAATAATTGAACATTTTCCACACGGCGGCGGCGGTTACATAGTAGCAACTCACATGCTGGGAAATAACGCCGGAGTTATTTCCGGTTCAGCGCTTTTAGTTGATTATGTTCTCACTATTACCGTATCAGTAGCGGCATGTGCCGACGCCGTTTTTAGTTATCTGCCCACCGAAATGCAAAAGTATAAAATCTTTTTTGCAGCAATCTTGATAGTGCTGTTAATTGTTCTGAATATTCGCGGAGTAAAAGAATCTATTACAGGACTTGCCCCGATTTTTTTTACATTCATTGTAACCCACATTATTCTATTAAGCTATGGAATATTCAGCCACATTGGAGAAGTCAAACCTGTTATTGAGAATTTTCACACCGGATTACAAAATGATTTAAGCACAATCGGATTTATCGGAATATTGGCTATCGTTTTACGAGCGTACTCGCTGGGAGGAGGAACTTATACCGGGATTGAAGCGGTATCGAACGGGCTTCAAATTATGCGCGACCCAAAAGTTAAAACCGGAAAACGGACAATGATTTATATGGCAAGCTCTCTTGCAATAACAGCAAGCGGTCTATTTTTGTGTTACTTGTTATTTAATATCAAGCCGGTAGAGGGCAAAACGTTAAATGCAGTACTTGCTGATGGATTATTCAGCTCATGGAGCTTTGGGAAAGCATTAGCTGTTGTTACAATTTTTTCTGAAGGAGCGATACTACTTGTAGCTGCTCAGGCCGGATTTATAGATGCACCGCGTGTTATGGCAAACATGGCGGTTGATTCATGGCTTCCTCATAGGTTTGCTTCTTTTTCCGAAAGATTAACAATGCAAAACGGCGTGGTAATGGTTGGAACAGCGGCGCTTGTTCTTTTATTCTATACACATGGTTCAATTTCAGCTTTGGTTGTAATGTATTCAATCAATGTGTTTTTAACTTTCTCTCTCTCCGAATTTGGAATGTCGAGATTTTTTATTCTTCATCGTAAAAAACAAAAGGAATGGAAACAACATCTAAGCGTTCATCTTACCGGATTAATTTTGTGCTTAACAATTTTGACGATAACAATATTTGAAAAGTTTTTGGAAGGCGGGTGGCTAACATTAGTTATAACATCTGTTGTTATTGTTATTTGTTACCTCATAAAAAATCATTATCAAAAAATACGCAAGGACGAAGAAAAGTTTGATGAGTTGCTTACAAATATTCCAACAATTGGAGAACAAAACAATGAGCCAGTTAATAAAAATGAAATGACAGCCATTCTTCTTGTTAATGGATACAACGGATTTGGCGTACATACATTTTTGACAACTATCAGACAGTTTCCCAATTTTTATAAGAATTTTATTTTTATTTCAGTTGTTGTTGTTGATCAAGGAGTATTTAAAGGCGAAGAAGGTTTGGATGATCACAAAGCAAAAATCAAAAATGATTTGGAAAAATATGTTGATCTTGCAAGAAGTCTTGGCCTAAGGGCAGATTACAGAATCGAAATTGGAACAGATGTTGTTAAAACAGCTACAGACCTGTGTATTAGTGTAAACAAGGAATTTAGAAGATCAATGGTTTTTTCGGGCAAGCTTGCATTTCGCATTGAGAAATTTTATCACAAGATTTTGCACAACGAAACAGCATTCGCGATTCAGAGAAATCTTCATTGGAATGGTGTACCCAATATGACGCTACCGATTAGAATGGATTTGTAATGTGATTAATTTAGAATGAGAGGCTATAGAAAAATTTTTTAAAAGCGCTTCTTTTAGCTTTTTCGTTTTTCGGTTAACGCCTTAAACGCCACCGCGTACATCTGAATTTGTTTCATCATTGCGCCTAAACCGTTCTTGCGCGTAGGGGAAAGATGATTATCAATTCCAATTTTTTTAATGAACTCCGGCTGCGAAGAAAGTATTTCATCAGGCGTGTGGTTGGAATAAATTCTTATCAATAAAGCGATCAATCCTTTAACTATTGACGCATCGCTGTCGGCTTCAAATATTATTTTTCCATTTTCAAGTTTTGCATTAATCCACGCTTGACTTTGGCAGCCGCTCAGTTTGTATTTATCAGTTCTAATAGAAGGGTCAAGCGGCGCAAGAGTTTTTCCTAAGCCGATGATGTATTTATATTTTTCTTCCCAATCTGTAAACTGTTCGAACTCTTTTACAATCGTATTTTGTGTTTCGTGTATAGTCATTGAAACCATTTCCGGAAAAACTGAATTATAGAAAAATTACTTTCACTGTAAAATTATAAAATATTTCATCTATTGCCTTGATTAAACAGTTGCACCGAATTTTTTGTTTAGATACTACACGATTTTATATATTCACATATTATCTTCGAACAAGAAAGGCAATCCATGAAAAAAGAGAAATTAATTATTCCAGTACTGCTTATAGCGGTAATACTGGTGATGTATTTTTCATATTTTAGTCCGAAAGATGAACTTGGACTATTCTCGGACTTTGATACCAACAGCAATGCAAACAAAGAAATTTTAGTTAAAGTTTTGACCGAAAAAGGATTTGTTAAAGACAATTCAGGCGGCACGACCTTTTATGTTGAAGACCGTTCCGGATTACAGGTTGCAGTATCGGGCTCCATGGACATGCCCACCGGAATTGAAACGGCAAAACGCATTGCATTGAATGGCCATTACAACGGCAATTCATTTCATGCACATGAAGTTGAAATTAAGGACTGACATTATTATAAGAATTTTTAAAACAGCACGACGATATGAAACAATTTGAATTAGTTTCAAATTACCAGCCGGCGGGTGATCAGCCGAAAGCAATTGCAGAATTGCTGGAAGGATTGAAGCGCGGGGCCAAGCATCAAGTTCTCCTGGGTGTTACAGGAAGCGGTAAAACTTATACGATGAGCAACATCATTAAAGAGTATAACCGCCCCACGCTTATAATTTCTCACAACAAAACTCTGGCAGCACAGCTCTATTCGGAATTCAAATCATTTTTCCCGAACAACGCAGTAGAATTTTTTATCAGTTATTATGATTACTATCAGCCGGAAGCGTACGTAGTTAAAAGAGATCTTTACATTGAGAAAGATTTTTCCGTGAATGAGGAGATAGACCGTCTTCGCCTCAAAGCAACAACCTCATTAATAGAAGGACGAAGCGATATAATCATTGTTGCAAGTGTAAGTTGTATTTATGGAATCGGCGCGCCGGATCAGTATGCAAAACAAATTATTTTTTTAAAGAAGGGGCAATCAATAGAACGCAAAAAGCTTTTGCGTAGTTTGATAGATATCTATTATACAAGAAACGATGCAGATTTTACGCGCGGCACTTTCCGTGCACGAGGAGATGTAGTTGAAGTGATTCCGGCTTATCAATATGAAGAAGCAGTAAGAATAGAATTCTGGAGCGATGAAATAGAAAGACTATCCATAATAGATTCAATTACCGGAGATGTGATTAAAGAAGTTGAATCAATACCGATATACCCAGCAAAGTATTTCGTTACAACTAAAGATCAGGTTAATAAAGCAATCGTTTCAATCGAAGAAGAACTTAGAGAAAGATTAAAATATTATTGGTCACAGGAAAAATATGTTGAAGCACAGCGACTTGAACAGCGAACAAAGTTTGATATTGAAATGATGCGCGAGATCGGTTACTGTTCCGGTATAGAAAATTATTCCCGCCACATGGATGGAAGACCGCCCGGCTCGCGACCTTCGTGTTTGTTCGACTATTTTCCGAAAGACTATCTATTAATAGTAGATGAGTCTCACGTTACAATTCCGCAAATCCGCGGAATGTATAATGGTGATAGATCACGCAAAGAAGTTTTGGTTGAGTATGGATTCCGTCTTCCATCTGCAATGGATAACCGTCCGCTGAAATTTGAAGAGTATGATGAACTGACCAACCAAGTTATTTATGTAAGCGCTACTCCGGCGGATTATGAATTTACACGAAGCAGCGGAACATTTGTTGAACAGGTAATCCGCCCGACAGGCTTGCTCGATCCTGAAATTGAAATCCGTCCGGTGAAAGGACAGATAGATGATCTGATAGGTGAAATTAGAAAACGCGTCGTGCTTAAAGAGCGGATACTTGTAACAACGCTTACAAAAAAAATGGCGGAAGATTTAACCGATTATCTCAACAAGTTGAAAATAAAAGTCCGCTACATTCACAGCGAAGTTGAAGCACTAGAACGAGTAGAAATTATACGCGATCTGCGCATTGGTGATTTTGATGTTCTCGTCGGAGTTAATTTGCTGCGGGAAGGGTTGGATTTGCCCGAAGTTTCTCTTGTTGCAATTATAGATGCAGACAAAGAAGGATTTTTACGAAGCGAACGCTCTCTTATGCAAACAGCGGGACGCACTGCGCGTAATGTTAACGGAAGAGTAATTATGTATGCGGATAAAGTTACCGAATCAATGCGTAAGACAATTGAAGAAACAAACAGGCGCAGAAAACTTCAAACCGAATACAATGAAGCAAACGGCATTACTCCAACAACGATTTACAAAAGCGTTGAAGAGATCATGAACGCAACATCAATTGCTGATGTTCGGAAAAGGGATCTGGAAAAAGAAGAAGCCGCGTTTATGAAAGTTGCCGAACCGGTGATTAGATATATGTCTAACGATCAGCGTAAAGAATTGCTTGATCAGATGATAGAGGAGATGCTTGCCGCTGCAAAAGATTTGGAGTTTGAACGGGCAGCAAATTTGCGCGATGAAATTGAGAAGATGAAGAAATTGATTAAATGATGTTAGCGAGAAAGAGCCTGTCCCGAATTTGCTTCGGGATGAAACGTGAGACGTGAAAAGAGCCAACAATAAAAGAACAAGCGCCCCAAAAGTTAGAGCGCTTAGAAAAATTAATTTTATTTTAAAAACTTCTCAAACACCTCAAGCAGATAATCATTTTTCGGGCGATCTGCTGTTGTTTGGCTTATATATTTGAATTTTAGAATACCGTTTTTATCAAGCAAATATAACGAAGGAATATCCTGCTCAACTTTTGAACCGTTCCATTCAGTTGTAAATATTCCCAACGATTTTGAAACTGCTCTTGCCGAATCAATAAGTATCGGAAATGGGGTTGGCACCTCACCCTTTGTAAATTCATATTTATTCCCGAAAAAGTTTTTTGCGAACGCCGCTCTGCGGTTGCTTTGTTCGGTATTGTCTTTTGGAGTTTTCATCTGTTCGATGGCAACCATCTGATCCGGCAGTGCATCAATCCAATTGTGAATAGTTTTTTCACTAAAAGAAATGACGTACAGAAATTCAAGATTATATTTCTCCTTAGCTTTTTTTGCAAGCGCCATCAACTCGGCATATTGATAATTGCAAATTGAGCACCATCTTCCCTCTGCTGCAAATACTCGCGGGAAAACCACAAGCACATTCTTTCCTTTAAAATCGGAAAGAGAAACTGTCTCGCCATCGTATGTTGGTAAAGTAAAATTATTCATCGGCTGATTTAACATTGCCGGCTGTATCTGTGCGGTTAATGATAAGGTTGTTGTCAACACAATAACCGCGATATATTTTATTGTTTGTAAGCGTTTCATTGTACCTCTCTTTGTTGATTTATCTTATTTAAATATATAAAAAATTACTTTTGATAATCAGTTATTACCCAAAATCGAAAAAGAGAATTCTCTTGCCTGTTCCAGACAACGTAATTAATTTGTAAGTAACAAAGGGACGCAAACAATGTTCATTGGACATTTTGGAACTGGTTTAGCTGCGAAAAAGATAGACAGCAAACCTTCTCTTGGAACACTATTTATTGCTTCACAATTCATTGATCTTCTCTGGCCCATCTTTATATTATTGGGAATTGAGAAAGTTCAGATCGAACCCGGCAATACTGCTGTTACGCCGCTTAATTTTATTTCTTATCCATACTCTCATAGTTTGTTCGGAGTACTTGTGTGGGCAATTTTATTTGGTGCGATTTATTACATGTTGAAGAAAAATTTTAGGACCTCTCTATTGCTAGGATTGCTTGTATTAAGCCACTGGATTCTTGATCTTTTCACACACCGACCTGATCTGCAATTACTTCCGTGGAGTGATTTCAAAGTAGGTTTCGGATTGTGGAACTCAGTAGTGTTTACAATAATTATTGAAGGATTAATTTTTATTATCGGCGCATATTTTTATTTGAGTGTGACTAAATCAAAGAACAAAAAAGGAAGTTACGGGCTTTGGAGTTTGTTAACCTTTTTAACTCTGATTTATGTAATGAATATTATCGGAACTCCGCCATCGGGCACTAATGCAATAGCGATTGCAGGATTGTTCCAATGGCTTATAGTAGCTTGGGGCTATTGGATTGATAGAAATAGAAGCGCTGTTCAGAATTAATAACGATAATAATTAGCCAAGTTGCTTTTTAGAATTTGTTAAGATAAGTTTAATTGCAATTCAAATGACGGAGCGTTAAAAGTGTGTGTAAAAAAAGGGATTAATCCCAAAATCTTTATTTTACTTTTTCTATTCTTCATTTCGCAAACAACCTTCTCGCAATCAAACAAATACGGACTTGTAATTCACGGCGGCGCGGGGACAATTTTAAAATCAAACATGACTCCAGAAAAAGAAGCGGAATACATTTCTAAACTTAATGAAGCGTTACAAACCGGGTACAAAATATTAGAGAGTGGCGGATCATCGCTCGATGCAATAGTTGCAGTTATAAATATTATGGAAGATTCTCCATTGTTCAATGCAGGCAAGGGTGCCGTGTTAACGGAGAAAGGTGTTGCAGAATTAGATGCTTCTATCATGGACGGGAAAACATTAAAAGCCGGGGCAATCGCGGGGATCAAACATGTTAAAAATCCAATTACACTTGCAAGATTGGTGATGGATAAATCTCCACACGTTATGATGATTGGAGAAGGCGCAGAAGAATTTGCGAAAGAGAACAACATCGAAATGGTTGAGAACAACTATTTTATTACGCCGAACAGATGGAAGCAATATCAAAAAATGAAAGAAGCTCAGGATAAAAAAGCCAAAGAAGAAAAACACGGAACGGTAGGATGTGTTGCTTTGGATAAAAATGGAAATCTTGCCGCGGGCACTTCTACAGGCGGGATGATGATGAAAAAATTCGGACGAGTTGGTGATTCACCGATAATTGGCGCCGGAACATTTGCAGATAATAATACGTGCGCAGTTTCAGGAACGGGATATGGTGAATACTTTATTCGATTAAATATTGCGCGAGACATTTCCGATTTAATGGCATATAAAAATTTGTCACTTAATGATGCAGCAAACGAAGTAATAATGAATAAACTGCCGAAGTTAGGCGGCGACGGCGGAATAATAGCGATTGACAAAAACGGAAATATAGCAATGCCGTTCAATACGGAAGGAATGTACCGGGGATATTTTATGAACGGAGAGCAACCGGTTATTAAAATCTATAAAGAATAAAGTTAGGAACACGATTTACGAATTTGGATTTTATAGCGGCAGATAATTTGTAAATCAAAAATCTCAAATCGTAATTCAAAAAGGAGACGCAATGGCTCTTCATGGTGAAGTTAATTATTTAGCAATTTTGTTATGCGGGGTAATTGCAATGTTTCTTGGTACTTTTTGGTATAGTCCGTTTCTTTTTGGAAAAATTTGGCTGGAGTCGATGGACAAATCAGAAGAAGATCTGAAAAAAGATTTTAAACCAGTTAAGACATACGGACTAACATTTGTCAGTCATTTAGTTATGGCTTTCGGTCTTGCACAAATAATGACCTTTATGGATGCTTATTCGGTTCCCGAAGGAATAAGAGTTGCATTTTTATGTTGGGTAGGATTTACCGTTGCACCTATGCTGGTTAACACTTTGTATGAAGGGAAAAAAATAAAATTGCTTGGTGTAGATACAGGTTACCATTTAATTGTAATGCTCGTATTCGGGACAATTCTTGGAGCGTGGCCCGTTTAGAAGTTTTCTTTCAAAGAATTTTAAAAGCGGAGTTTAATAATTATTATTTTTTCCTCAGAATTATTTTTCTAACCACTGATTAAAAATTATATATGAACATTAATCTTGTCGTTTTTGATCTGGACGGAACACTCGTTTCTTCCGACAAAACAATTTATCATGCAACGCTTCATGCACTTAAAGAAATAAATATTTTTCCCAAAATGCCCGAAGAAGATTTCTACAAAACTATCGGAAAACATTTTGAAGATATTTTTGCTCAATTTGGTTTTAGTGTTCCGGACTTTGAAAAATTTATCGGTATTTATAAATCTATTTATTTCGATTATATAGAATTATCCGAAGTGTACCCGGGCGTAAATGAGATATTAAATAAATTGAGGGAAAGAAATATCAAAACTGCATTGCTTACAACAAAAGGGCAGGATCACGCAGAGAGAATTCTTGCGCACTTTAATTTGATTGACCAAATTGACTATGTTATGGGCAGGAGGCCGGGAATTGCTCACAAACCATCGGCCGAACCGTTAATTAAAATATGTAGTGAGTTAAATATAGATGTCACATCATCACTGATGATTGGAGATACTGAACTAGATGTGCAATGCGGAAAAAATGCGGGATCCAAAACTTGTGCCGTAACTTATGGATATAGAACAGCTGAAAATTTGGAAAAGGAATTCCCGGATTTTATAATTGACAATATTCTTGATGTAGATTATATAGTTAATGGTGAGAATAAATTTTGAGGAGATAAGCCATGGATAAGAACGGAAAAGTTACAACCAGCATAATCAACGGGATTGCAACAATTAATTTTATGCACCCCAAAAGCAATTCTCTGCCTGCAAAAATGCTTAACGAAATCACTGAAGCAATCAATAAATTTTCTGAAGATAAACATGCTCACGTAATAATAATCCGCAGTGAAGGAGAAAAAGCATTTTGCGCCGGAGCCTCTTTTGATGAATTACTTGAGATAAAAGATTTTAAAGGCGGAAAAGAATTTTTTATGGGCTTTGTGAGATTAATAAATGCTATGCGCAAATGTCACAAATTTATTATTGCACGAGTTCAGGGAAAAGCAGTTGGCGGCGGACTTGGGATTGCAGCCGCAGCCGATTATACAATTGCTTCCAGCGATGCATCTGTGAAGTTAAGCGAATTACTATTAGGCATCGGGCCATTTGTTGTTGGTCCGGCGATAGAAAGAAAAATCGGAAAGACCGCTTTTATTACAATGTCTATTGATGCAGAATGGCATGATTCATTTTGGGCAAAACAAAGCGGTCTGTACACAAAAGTTTTTGCAAATAATCACGATCTTGATGAAGCTGTTTCTACGCTTGCAAAAAAAATAGCAAGCTGCAATCTCGAAGCAATTTCCCAAATGAAAAAAGTTTTTTGGGAAGGGACTGAAAATTGGGATCAACTTTTAGAACAGCGCGCGGAGATTAGCGGAAAATTAATTTTAAGCGACTTCACAAAAAATTATATAAAAGCTTTTAAGAGCAAATTATAAATTGAACAGTGGGAAAAATACACTTAATCCAAAACTATGGATTAAAACTTACGCAGATCAGCTCTTCCGTTTTGCTTCCATACGGATTAATGATAAAGAAACTGCAAAAGATTTGGTGCAGGAAACTTTTCTATCTGCTCTAAAAAACGTTGACACATTTAAAGGCGAGGTCTCCGAAAAAAATTGGCTTTATACAATTCTTAAAAATAAAATCATTGATTACTACAGAAAAAAATCAACTTCATTAATTTCACAGTTCGAAACTTCAACTAACATAAATGAATATTTTGATGAAGAAAGCCACTGGTTTCAAAACAAAGTTCCTAAAGAATGGCAAATTGATTATAACTCAACTTTTGATTCGAATGAGTTTTTAGAAATACTTCAACAATGTATGAAACGCCTTTCAGAACTTTTAAATATTGTTTTTTCAATGAAGTATCTTGACGAAAAAGAAACCGATGAAATTTGTAAGGAATTAAAGATAACTACGTCTAACTACTGGGTAATCTTGCACCGTTCAAAATTACAATTGCGGGATTGCATTGAAAAGAAATGGTTTATAAAATGAAATCTTCTAAATTATTTATAACATGTAAAGAAGCAACAATGTTTTCTATTAAGAGAGAGGAAAGAAGTCTGCCTTTTTCCGAAAGAATAAAATTGTTTATTCATCTACTGATATGTGAATTTTGCCGGTTATTTGACCGCCAACATAAATTTATATCCTTACAATTAAAGAATTTACACGCCCACGAAACACTTACCGATCTTGAAAAAGATAAAATGCAGTATCTTCTAGAATCTGCCACCGAAAAAAAATAATTAGCTGTAAGGTTTTACTAAACCCCACGTCTTTAAGAGTGTCAATCAATTATTAATCATTAATTATGAGGGCACTCAATGCAAAATCAATATAAGAACACAAAACGCATTCTTTTAACAGGCTCAATTTTAGCGGGAGCTATTTTTGGAACTGGCGTACCTAAAGCTATTAGCGCAGAGAATCTGTTTAATTATAACGGACTTGGTTCAGGCTCAGAGCTTAGAACATCATTACTCAACACTTCACCAAACCGTAATTTAGAAATGAAATGCGGAAACAAAAGTGATAATAAAAATCCGAAATCGAATAACTCTAAAACAAAAGACGCTAAATGCGGCGATAAAAAAATGAGTGATTCTAAAGCAAAAGACGGAAAGTGCGGTGAAGGTAAATGTGGAGATAAAAAAATGAGCGAAGCCAAAGGTCCAAAATCAGCGGATTCAAAAGCTAAAGATGGAAAATGCGGCGAAGGTAAGTGCGGCGATAAGAAGAAAGAATTTAAACCTGCCGATTCAAAAAAATAAATCCGAAAAGTTAATCCTGCCCGTTAATTATTCAACGGGCAGAATATTTTTATCAGCAAAAGGAATTAATATGGAAAGAAATAAACATGTTGGAGTTGGTTTCAGAAAAGATTTTGCGGAAGAATTTTTAGAGGGGAAAGATTTAACACCTGCATTTCTTGAAGTAGCTCCGGAAAACTGGATGGAAATTGGCGGTTACTGGAAAAAAGTTTTTAATAAAGTTGCAGAACAATATCCTATTTATTCACATGGTCTTTCTCTTTCTATTGGTAGTCCCGAAGAACTGGATTGGAATTTCTTAAAAAGAGTAAAAAGCTTTTTGCAGGAGTATGAAATTAAAATTTATTCCGAACATCTAAGCTATTCAAAATGCGATAATGCACATCTATATGATCTGTTGCCGATTCCATTTCGATGGGATGCCGTTAAACATATTTCGGAACGAATCAAATCCGTTCAAGAATTTCTAGAAAGAAAAATTGCAATAGAAATTGTTTCATATTACACCCCTGTTGCTGCCGAGATGAGCGAGGTAGAGTTTATAAGCTCAATTGTAAAAGAAGCTGATTGTAATTTACTGCTGGACGTAAATAATATTTACGTTAATGCGTTTAATCATAAGTACGATGCAAAAGATTTCATAGAAAACTTACCGCTTGAAAAAGTTGAGTACATTCATATGGCCGGACACGAACAAGTAGCGCCGGATCTTATAATTGACACTCATGGTGAGCCCATAATTGATCCGGTGTATGAACTCTTTGATTTTACAGTTCGAAAACTTCCCAACACTGTCCCGGTTTTATTAGAAAGAGATTTTAACATTCCGGAATTGAAAGAGTTACAATATGAATTAAACAGACTTGAAAACATTTGTACAAAGGCATGGAATTATGAACACGTACTTGCATAATTACACATACACGCAGCAAAGCCGGTTAGCCGATTACTGCAGAACGGGCAAATTAAATTCTATTGATGGATTAACAGAAAACCGCGTTCATCATTATAGAGAATTAGTTTATAATGTTGTTGATGACACGCTTCAATCGGCATTTCCATTAACATTTGATTTATTGTCTGAAGATGAGTGGAACGAAATTGTTCATTATTTTTTCAGCACACACAAATGTCAGTCAAATTCCATTTGGAGAACGCCGCATGAATTTTATTTGTTCATTGAGGGGAATGATTTGGAAATAAAAAAGAAATATAATTTTATTGAAGAACTGCTTCTTTTTGAATGGACAGAGATAGATATTTATATGATGCCGGATGTTCAATATCCGGAATACAAATCTACTGGAGGATGGCTAAGCGAAATAATAACAGTTAATCCAGAGCACAAAATTTTACAATTAAGCTGGCCTGTTCATCTTAAAAACCCCAACGACATTACCGGTGACGATAAAAGCGAATATTACGTTTTAATATTTCGAGAGAAAGAAAGCGGAAAAGTACAGTTTATAAACCTGTCGGTTTATTTTGCTTGGCTTATAGAAAAAATAGAAATTGAAAAGAAATCCCTTGTTAAAATATTAAAGGAAGCAGAATCTTTATTTGGGATCGAAGTGAAAAAGCTTTTCGAAAACACTATTCCATTTTTAGAAGAATTAAACAACAAACAATTTATACTAGGATTTAGAAAATGATTACAAAAATATTTCATAAATATAATTTTTCAGTAAAGTTATTAAATAGATTTAAGAACTTACCATTATTACTTTTTCGCTTAATACTTGCGTATGGGTTTTACACAACGGCAGTTGCGAAATGGTCTAACATCGGAAATGTTGCAGAATGGTTCGGCTCGTTGGGAATTCCCATGCCGGTCTTTAACGCGTATCTTGCAGCGTCAACCGAAGCGGCTGGAGTTGTTTTACTAACACTAGGATTAGCAACAAGATTTATTTCAATTCCGTTAATGATTACAATGATAGTGGCAATTGTAACAGTTCACTTACCAAACGGATTTGAAGCCGGGAACAATGGATTTGAAATTCCACTTTATTATTTCCTTATGTTGTTCGCACTGCTAATTAATGGAGCGGGCGGAATAAGTGTTGATAATTATATTTCCAATAAGATCTCGAAAAATATTTAGATGTAAATTTTAGAAATTGCTGCAATATAATGTTCCCGCATTTGATGGAATCATCTCTTATAAAGTCACTTTATCAAGAATAAATTATTACTCCACGTAAAGTTGAGCTTCTCATTTCTTTTTTCGATTTTCCCTAAGTAAGAACGGGGGTAATCTATATTATACGGAGCGATTTATGCAAAGCCGGACAAGTAAAATATTTCTAATTATAATCTTGATGGGGCTGTAAAAGAGATATAAACCGAATGCACACCAACCTTAAATATCATCATCTGGGAATTCCAACAAAAGAAAAACATGATGGAGAAACCTATCTGGAGGAATTTAAAGTCTATGTTTCCGGTTATGATACAAGTCCGTTTAAAATTGAGTGGATACGCTTCGAAGAAAATTCACCGACACCGGAACTTGTAAAAACAATTCCGCATGTTGCATTCGAAGTGGATGATCTTTTGAAAGCGATAGAGGGGAAAGAAGTTCTGATCGAACCAAATAGTCCATCGCCTGGCGTAATGGTTGCTTTTGTTGTTAATAACGGTGCGCCGATTGAGTTTATACAATTATCAAAAAAGTGATTTCCCCATTATGATGTATCAATTACCCGCGAGTCTAAAAAACAAAAAAAATCTTGAATGGGCCTTGCTGGCATTTTTTATAATCGCCGCTTCGGCAATTCGTCTTCACACAAATTTTAGTACAAAGTTTATACCCGGCAATAACGGTGCATATTATCTTGTTCAAGCGCGGTCATTATTGGAAAATGGACGCCTTCAGTTTGTTGAATTTCCTTTACTGTTTTGGTTAGAAGCGGGACTAGCTTGGATATTTTTTCATTTAGGTTTTGGCAATATAGATTCTTCGGTAGATTTTGCTTCGCGGTTATTCGATTCAATCATTCCGGTTTTATCAATTATTCCTGCGTATGCTTTAACAAAAAGAATTATTGGCAATGAGAGAAAAATATATTCAGCAGCAATCATTTCTTCGCTTTCGGTTTTATATTTTTCGCCTTTGATGCTGATCTCAGATTTTCAAAAAAATGCGCTTGGTGTTTTGTGGTTATTCTGCTTAATGTATTGGCTTTACCGGAGTTTCGAGGAATCAAGCAGAAAAAATCTTTTGATAACTTTTTTATTTTTACTCCTTACAGGATTAACACACTATGGATGTATTTCGGTTGCAGTCACCCTTGTTCTTCTAAATTTAATTTTGAAATATGAGCTACGTTACACATTTAAAAGATTTCTCAGAGTCGTATCCAGTATTATAATAATAGTTGTAATATGTATAGGGATCGTATATATAACAAGTCCGTTTCGGACCATGGTTTTTATTAATATACCGCTGGAAATATTCCGCAACCCGATTATCTTTTTTATTCTTCAACACAAACCCGTTATTTCACCGCTTGATATGATTAATATTTTATTGGTGAATTTTGTAGCTATTATTTCTTTGATTTTGTTTATAAAAAATTTCGCAACACTGGAAATAAAAACTCGTCCGTTTATTTTAGCTTGTATAATTCTAGCATTCTTTTTGGCTTCTCCTTTTCTTGGAATAGACGCAGCCCAACGTCTCTACTTTATGAGCTATCTGCCAGTTATACCATTACTTCCTTTTATCTACAAGAATATTTCTGCTTCTGTTGCAAAAAATTCTGTAACATCTACCATTTTGTTGATAATAATATTTTCGATTTTTATTGTTATAGGTAAAGGCACACAATCTAATATGAACGAAAAACTTTACTCAGAGCTAGTAGAAATGAAAAAAGTGATTCCCGCAAACGGCAAATCTATTATTGTTGCAAGACACGGAATGGAGTTCTGGTCAGCTTGGATTTTCCGAACAGATGTTACTCGCCAGGAATCATTGAATGAAAATTATTGGCGGGCTTACGCAAATGTTTTATTCCTACAACAGAAGAAAGATAAATCATCATTCGGTCCCGCAGGCATGATTGGCAGACCGTTTCCCGAACCAACATTACCCGAATTTTCACAAAGTATTTTTACCGGAGATTATTTTGATTTTTATAAATCACCAACACCGCCAAAGAGTTTTTTTATTTTTATGGAGAAGAGACCGTAAATGAAAAAAGGAATTATTTTATCTATAATATTAATATCAACAACACTTGCCGCACAAAAGAACAAAGTGGATTATGATTCTGTTGCTGTTGCAAAAATATTTAACGGACGAGCAGGCGCCTTCGAAATGTTTGATAAGCAAACAAAAAAATATTTCCGTTATAATGCTACCCGCTGTGCCGAAAGATTTTTACCGGCGTCAACATTTAAAATAGCAAATTCACTTATCGGACTTGAAACGAAAGTAATTGATGACGAGAATTATGTTATTAAATGGGATGGTATAAATCGTTGGAATAAAGATTGGAATCGCGATCATACATTAAGTTCTGCAATAAAATATTCTGTCGTTCCTTATTACCAGGAATTAGCACGTCGCGTTGGACGGGAACAATATAAAAAATGGCTAGATGCAATAAGCTACGGGAATCAAGTTATAGGCAATAATATAGATACATTCTGGTTGGACAATTCACTTAAAATATCTGCAGATGAACAAATTGCTTTTCTAAAACGTTTTTATAATGAAGTATTTCCTGTGTCAAAACGTTCAATTGAGATAGTAAAAAAAATAATGTCGGAAGAGAAGTATAAACATTCCATCTTAAAGTATAAAACAGGTACCGGCACTAAAGAAGACGGCACTTATATTGGGTGGCTTGTAGGGTATGTTGAAAAAGAGAAAAATGTTTATTTATTTGCCTTCAATATTGAGGCAAAAACATTTGAACAGGTTCGAAAACTTAGAGATGAAAAATCTCGTACAATATTAAAAAAATTAAAAGTTTTGGAATGAAATAGTTATATGGCAAATTATAATCTTGTAGAAATCAACATCTACCCCGTTAAATCTCTTGGTGGAATATCATTAAATAATTCTGAAGTTACAGACCGAGGACTAAAACACGACCGTCGCTGGTTAATAATTAATGAAGAAGAAAAATTTATTACACAGCGGACCCATCCGCAATTAGCATTGATCAAAACAAAGATCAGCGGCAACAAATTAATTCTGGGTCATAAGACCAAAGACATTCCTCCGCTCGTAATTCCTATTCATCACGAAAGCATTGAAACTGTTATCGTCAGCATTTGGGAAGATCTTGTAGAAGCGCGCGTTGTTGGGAAATATGCCGACGAATGGTTAAGCGATGCATTGGGCATTAAATGCAGATTAGTTTACATGCATGATGAAACACAACGATTGGTTGACCGTGCATACGCAGCCGACAATGAAGTAGTCAGCTTCGCTGATGCATATCCATTTATGATGATCGGGCAATCCTCTTGGGATGATTTGAACAGCAGACTAAAAGAAAAATTACCGATGAACAGGTTCAGACCAAATTTTGTTTTCAAAGGAGGAAATCCTTTTGATGAGGACAAGTGGAAAAAAATCAAAATTGGCGATGTAGTTTTTAATTTAGTGAAACCGTGTTCACGCTGTGTGACAACAACTGTAAATCAAGACACCGCAGAAAAAAAGGAAGAACCCTTAAAAACATTATCTACTTATAGAAGCGTTAACAACAAAATTTATTTTGGTCAAAATCTTTTACATGAAGGAAACGGCACAGTAAAAATCGGTGATGAAATAGAAATATTGGAGTTTAAATAAATGCCAACGATTTATGATCTACTTACAGGCAACGATCTCCGCTCGATCGGTAAATCAAATGAAGTTGTTCAACTTGTAACAAGTGACCCGATTTTATTTGATGAGGTCTTTGACGGAATATTTCACGACGATAAAGTTGTACGTGCAAGATGTGCCGACGCCGTAGAAAAAGTTGCAGTAAGGTTTCCTAACATGATTCAAAAGAAAAAATCTATAATTCTAAAAAACCTAAATAAGTTTGAACAGAAAGAAGTTATATGGCACATCGCATTAATGATCGGTTATTTGAAACTTACTCCAAAGGAATCGGTAAAAGCATTTAACTCATTATATAAATGGCTGAATACATCGGACAGTATTATAGTTAAAGTTGCATGTATGCAATCACTTGCAACACATGCAATGAAAAACAAAAAGCTTCTTAAAAGTGTACGTGATGAAATCCAAAAACAAATGCTAACCGGCGCACCCGCAATTAAAGCAAGAGGAAGACATCTCCTTGCAGACTTCGATAAAACCCCATGAACTTAGAAACCAAAAACATTTCGATTCAAAAAACCGCACGTTTTTTTTTAATTGGAAAACCCTCGGAAAAAATAAAATCGGTTTTAATAGTATTGCATGGCTACGGGCAGCTGGCGGAGGTTTTTATCAAATATTTTGGACCTATAAAAAACGAAACTACATTGATTATCGCACCCGAAGCATTAAACAAATTTTATATTAAGGGATTCAGCGGAAAAGTCGGCGCTACCTGGATGACCAAGGAGGACCGCGAAAACGAAATTAAAGATTACGTTAGTTATCTCGACGCTGTCTATGATGATGTTATTAAATTCGGTTTGATATCAACTGCCACTATAGCAGTTTTAGGATTCTCACAAGGGACAGTTACAGCATGTAGGTGGTTATCCAAAGGAAAATCAAAAGTGGATCGTTTAATACTCTGGGGTGGGGGAATTCCACCTGATGTTGACCTTGAATTATCGAATGAATTATTTAATTCGATACAATTAACCATTGTAGTTGGCGATAAAGACGAGTTTATTTCTCTCGATCAAATTGAAAAGGAAGAACAACGGTTGAAGAAAAATAATATTAAGTATTCTTTGATGCTTTTCGAAGGGAAGCACATTATTAAAAAAGAGACTCTTTTAAAGTTATTCCATTGATTGTAAAAAATAGAAAGGAAAAAAATGGCAAATGTTCTAAACTGGTTTGAAATACCCACTCTAAATCTCGAGAGAGCTATAAAATTTTATTCTAATATTTTTTCATATCCGTCAATGCATAAAATGGATCTTGGCGGTTTGCAAATGGCAATTTTCCCAATGGAGGGAGACGGAGTTGGCGGAGCTCTTTGCCAGCACGAAGAGTACAAACCCTCTAATGAAGGCTCTCTTATTTATTTAAATGCGAACCCGGATTTAAGTATACCGCTTGCTAAAGTAGACGCGGCAGGTGGAAAAGTTTTAATGCCGAAGAAACAAATTTCTCCCGAGATCGGATTCATGGCTGTATTTATTGATAGCGAAGGAAATAGAGTAGCGCTTCATTCTAATAAGTAAATTTTCTAGAAACGATAAGCAAATTATCTCGATACCAGACAATTACAGGTTGTATTTCTTTTCTAAATCTTTCGCTCGGTAAGTAAGACGGTCATTGTCTATATTATCAATTATATCCAGCAAAGTTTTTACTTTTGGTTTATCAACATTTTGTCTGGAATAAATTTCTATCAATCCTTTTACAGCAGAATTTTTGTCGCGATTATCCGCTGCATTTATTGATCTATTATAATATTGCTCGGCTTTATCTAAAACGTTTTTCTCAAAATAAAATGCACCGAGTAATAAATTAAACTGGTCTTCAAATCCCTTTGCTTTTCTAAAGTCTGGTTTTGATTTAATAAAAGTTTCGATATCAGCCACTGATTTATCCGTGGCAATTAGAACGGAAAGAGCATGAAGCCACTTACTTTCCTTCTCATTATTTTTGATAATTGTAAATAATTCTTTGTATCGGTCATTTAATGCAGACTCATATTTTTTTACTCTTGAATTATCACCAATCAGCCAACAGTTAGAGATTATTATATAACGGGATGCGGCCGCACCGCCGCGGTACAATATTTTTTCATTCTCCAACGCCTTCTCACCGAATTGAATAGCTGATTCGGAATTACCCTTGAGATCATTAAAACGAGATTTCGCATAGTAATCAACAAGATTTTGCTTGTCGTTCTTAATTAATGATTCTACTTTTTTAAGATCACCGATATTCATTAATATTTGGCAGTAAGCATTAAGAGTCCGTTTATTTTTCGGAAACCGGTTTATGAAAGTTTCAAAGTAATTTAAAGAGACATATTCATTTCCCTCAAGACTGGCGTAAACTTCAATTAATGTTAAAGCAGATTGCCCGAAAACCAACTTTCCTTTTTCATAAGCGGTGTGAAGTTGAGATAAACCTTTTTCTCTGTCACCGGAGAAACCTAAAATACCGGCTACAAAACTTGTAATTCCGCTTAAACGGTCGGCATAATAATTTAGCATTCCTAAAACCAAATACGCATCATAAAATTGAGAGTCGGATTTTAAAATATCTTCCATAATATTTTTGGATTTCAATCCGCTTCTAAATGCGCTCCACCAAGAACCATCTATTCCGTAAATGCGCCCGAGATATGCGTAGATAGTTCCATAATAAAATTTGTTTTCAGTGTTTAGTTTGTCTTCATCAAATTTGTCTGTGATACTTTCACAATAGTCAATTATTTCTTTGTTAAGAATTTTTCTTCCCTCGTCACGTTTGTCGGGGTCAAGTTCCGCTACTCTCTGATAGTATTCCAAGATTTTTGTATTAATTAAATAATAATAATACTTGGGTAAATTGGGATTAAGATTGATTTGTTCTTGAGATAATTTTTTAGCTTGATCGAATTCTTCGTTAAAAGAGTGTGAGATTATTTGCAGATCAATCTGAGTTGGTTCATAAGGCTTAGCAGTGAGCAGTGTGCTTAAGAAAAAAAGAAGCAGTAACTTTTTCATAAGATAGTCACAATGAATTATTGTAAGCGTCTAATTATGGGAATCAAAATAATCAAAGTTAACAAAGGATTCTCTACAGAAACTGCTTTTATGATCAAAAAAGACAACACAACCAAACGGAACTTTTATTTCTTTATACAATAAAATTAGTTGTATTACGTTTACTGAATTAGAAAACAGAGTTTTATGAGCGCGACACGCGAGCAAACTTTAATTGAGAAATGCCGGAACGGAGAAGCTACTGCATTCGGACCGTTGATAAAAATTTACAGGAAACAGCTGTTCTCCTATTTACTAAAGCTTTGCGGTAACAGAGAAGATGCAGAGGATTTGTTTCAAGAAACATTAATTAAAAGTTGGAAAGGAATGAACAAATATTCTGAGCTGCAAAAATTTTCTTCATGGTTGTTTACTATAGCACATAATACGGCAATGGATAAATTGAGAAAACGGAATAAAGAAACTATGATTACTGAAACTGAGCTTGATGAATTAAGTCATTCAAATGATCCACTTAAAGAATTGATAGGGAAAGAATTTAGAAACAAAATTCAAAAAGCAGTAGAATTTTTACCGTTCAAACAAAAGGAAGTTTTTTTATTAAGATTGAACGGAGAGATGAGTTTTAAGGAAATAGCACAAGCCACAAATGAACCATTGAACACGGTACTATCTCACATGCACTACTCTGTTAAAAAAATTAAAAGATTATTAAGGAGCGAAAATGAGTAACGATGAAAATATGATCTGTAACGAGTTTGAAAAAGAAATTTACCTTTATTTAGATAATGACTTATCAACGGATCGGAAAGAATATTGGAAGCAGCATATTAGTAACTGCAAAACATGCAGTTCATTAATTAGCGATATAGAAATTGTATTAGATCAAGCGCGCATCGAACTGTCAGAAGATTTACCAGATGCAAAATTCGAGGCAATGATTGAAAAAGCAGTTCAAAAAAAGAGATTTAAGATTGCGAAATGGCTCTTTCCGCAAGGAACTGCGAAAGAAAAATTTGCATTCTCAGTAAAGCTTGCTGTTGTGGGAGTGCTGGCAGCGATTGCAATTATAATCTCATTAACTACACAGCAACCTAATACGGTTAAAACAATCTCAAACGAATTACTCGATTGGGAAGGAAAGAAAGTTACTTCTCAAATCAACGAAATAAAAAATACAATAAACTTGATTCACGAGGACAACTGGGACAAACAAATTATTTTGCTCGACCAGAGAATGAAGGTCCTCGAGGACAAATCTGACAAGTTTTCATTTAATTAGAAGGAGAACAACATGAAAAAGTTAACAGCAATTTTAATATTCACATTACTTGTGCTTCCGTTTGTAAAGACATTACCGCAAGAGACTAAGAGCAGTAGCGGGACGTTAGCACAAGTCTACACTGATCTAGCGCAGGCTTATTCTGTTCAAGGTGGAGAGATGTCAAAAGAGGAGGAAGAACGTCTTCTAAAAAATCTTTCACCCGAGACGAAAGCTAAACTTGAAGAAGTAAAAAAACTTAACAAGAACAAATACTATCAGTTACTTAGAGAAACTTCTTATTCATTTGGCTGGAGTTCTCTTTTTAGTCCAGCTTTAAGTAGTACCGGGAAAGCATATACTGTTTATGAGGAAGCGGCAAAGGAACGAAATGAGCAAATGAAAAAACAAAAAGAACTTGAAATTGATGTTGAACTCTATGCGCTAAAATATAAAAACGCAGATAACGCAAGTCAGCAAAAAATTAAGACAGATCTTCAGGCCGCACTTAATCAATTGTTTGATATTCGCGAGTCTCAAAAGCAAGACGAGGTAAAACAACTTCAGAAACGGTTACAGGATTTGCAAGAGTCACTTCAAGCGCGTAAACAAAACAAAAGCGAAATCGTGCAACGTAGAATTCAAGAGCTGCTTGGTGATTCAAAATATTTAAGATGGGAATAAGATGTTCCTCAACAAACCCTCTCCCACAAAGGGAGAGGGAATTATTTATTTCTCGCCAGCTACAAAAACTGTCCATACGATTGTCATATTGCTCAAGTTATTAGTGTAAAAAATTTGGTATGAATTAATAATGTATCGTAGATAAATCAATTATTTTTTACAAAAATTACAAACCACACCCACAAGATATATTCGTCCGAAGAGAGATAACCATCAAGATTTTTTTGCTAAGCAACTTTAATTGAATAAAAGTTGTTATTCATATAAGTACGAAAATAAATTCATTAATATGAAAGGATGTTCAAATGAAAAATAAAATATTTTTTCTTTCTCTGGTAACACTTCTTTTGTTTGCCGGAATTGCAGGCTGTTCTAAAAACGATTACGGTACAAATTCATACACTAATTCAATGGTAAATACACCTGGAGCCAACGAAGTATTTATTCAGAACATTGCTTTCAATCCACAATCCATAACGGTCACAGCTGGCACAACAATTAAATGGACGAATAAAGATAATGTAGCTCACACAGTATCAAGCGGAACTCCGGGTTCGCCAAATGGCATTTTCGAATCCGGCAATATGAATGCTAGTGCCACATTTTCATTCATGTTCAACACAAAGGGTACTTTTCCATATTACTGCAAATTACATCAAGACACAATGACGGGAACGGTTGTAGTACAATAAATTCTTTGGTGTGTATCATTCTCTGTTTGGGATTCGATTAAGCGTTTATTCGTAAAAGTTGTGAAGTGTCTAAACAAAAAAAAGCGAGTAATAAAATTTGTTCTTACTTCTCACTTTTTATTTTCTCCAACGCTTCAAAATATTTTCTAATGAGATCTTCGTAATCTTTCTTATATCCTTCTCGAATGGCCTTCAGCAGTTCATCTTTTAATTTATTTTTTCCTTCGTCTGAGTTAAGAATTAAATCAGGTGGAGAAGTGCGGTTAAAATCTTTTCCCGCAGAAGATTTTCTATCTTTCTCATAATCACGTTCGTTCATAGATGTCTGAGCATCAAGTAATTTTGATAAAATCTTCTCCTGCTTCTTCACAAGATCGTCGTTCATTTTTTCAGATTGAAGGTTTGTAACAACCTCTTTCATCTCACTTAAGATTTTTTCAAGATTTGAAGCAAGCTTCTTCGATTGTCCCGCCTCTTTTGTTTCCTGGTTCAATTGTTCCAACGATTTACGAATTGCTTCCTGCTGCTGTGCAAGTCGTTGCATTTGCGACATCATCTCTTGCGTCATCTGTCCTTGATTTAACATTTGGGTGAGCTTATTCAAATCCATCTGCTGTTGAGAAAGCTGCTGTAATTGCTGCATTAAACTCATCATACCGCCGCCCTTACCTCCTCCGCTCATCATTTGATCCATCGCGCCTTTCATCAAGGTCGCTGCTTCATTTAAAGATGCCATTGCATTTTTTTGCATTTGTGCCGCCGGAGGTCCCTGCTGGTTTTGCATAGCATTTATTGATTGCTGCATATCCGCCAATGCCTTTCCGAGAGCTTTACCCATTTCGGGCGTAATTGCAAAAGTCTTTTGAGAAAGATCACCCATTTTCTGTAAAATTTTTCCAAGATTATTTTGTATCTCGCTTTGTTCTCGCGAATTTTTTGAGAATTCATTTGAGTATGGACTAAGCTGTTCTGTTTTATTTTTTAAGCTTTCTTGATCTTTGGAAAGAGTTAAAAGATCGTCCAGTATCTTCATCGTATCATAAAAAACTTTCATCTGATTCATCTGCTGCATAGCATTTTGTAAACTCTGCATTTGTTTCAGCATACCGCTCATATTCTGTGAAAGTTTTTGCTGGTTCTGCATGCTTTGCATTTTTTGCATCTGCTGTAAATTTTTTAGTGCTTCATCGGAAAGCTGTTCGTTGTTTTGTTTGTCCAATTCATTCTTAAGTTTTTCCATTTGATCTTTGGGCATATCGGAAAGTTCGTTCATCTTTTCGTCGAGTTTATTTACCTCGTCATTAAGTTTCTGAAGATCATCAGTTATATTTTTTTGGCGATTAGTTAATTCATCCCGCTTGGATTTATCCGATAGATTTGATTGTTCCGTTTTGCTTTTTAGTTCATCTATTTTCTGCATAAGTTCTTCGGTGCGTTTAACCAGCTCATCAGTTTTTTGTTCAACCTGTATTCTCTTTAACAAATTAAGAGTGCGCTCAATACTTTTCTTGATATATTCTTCATTCGCTTTCATCTCTTCCATGGACATCTGTACATTATCGCGGTTCAAACTATTAAGAGAATCTTGCAATCGCTTGAATGCCGCTTTCATTTCATCACTACTCATTTTTTCCAACAGTTCCTGGAGCTCATTATATTTTTGCAGTGTTTCCTCCGAGAGGAGATTATTTTTTGCCAGATCATTTTTCATCTCAGATAATTTTTGGGATATGTCTTCAATCTTTTTTGTGATATCCTTAAATTTTTCAACCGCTTTTTCAATCCGTTCTTTTTCCTGCCATGATATTTCTTTAGAGTTTTGTTTCATATCATCGCTAATCTTTTGCATTTCCTGTTTTAGCTGTTCAGCATCTTTAAGTGTATGTTCAAGATTTTTTGCAGATTCAATTTGTTTATCCTCTGCCGTTGCATATAGTTCATCTAGAGAGGGAACTGTTATTGTGAATAGCCTTGTCTTTGTAGATTTTGGTCCGCTGATATTGTCATTGTCAAAAACCTCAAAATAATATGAGAGAACTTCTCCCTCGGCAAGAACTAACGGTACAAGATCCAAAATAAAATATACTTCTTCTTCTTTTTGCTGATTGGAAATAGTTGCCGGAACTTTCGTGAACTCCTCGGCTGTCGGACGATACTTTGATGCAGATAGCCGGAAATTCAAATTCATTTTGCTTAAACCATAATCGTCGCTAATCTTTGAAACAAGCGAGACTTTGCTTTGATTTCCAAGTTTTATGTTTTCATTTGGCGAAATCATTTCGATGGAAGGATTTTCATCAACCAAAGTTTTTATTGAATAAGTAATAGGATTTATATTTGAATGACCCTGCTGGTCGGTGATGAAAATATTATAACTAGTTTCTTTTGTAACATTGAAATCAACAGAAGCTTTTGCCGAAACAATGTTCATCTTTTTTGATGAGCTGTCTGTAAACATTACTACCGCGCTTGAAAGTTCTCGTGAAGAAGTGGTTTCCAGCTTAATTTTACTGCCGATCAATGCTGTTACATTTCCATTGTCTTTTTGTGTTTGTTCAGGTAAACTGGCGTAAGCGGGCGGGGCGATTGTTAATTCAATACCAGAGATTATTGGTCGGTTAATAACTGAGATTTTGTATTTCTCACTTGTAATATTTTCAGCGGAAGCGAAATATTCTAAAGAACTTTTTACATTGTTAATATAGTAAATAAAAGTCCCGAGTGAATCGGGAGGTAGTATTTTGTCCGAGAACTCAGTTTGTTCTTCGGATTTAGTTGAAAGATAAATTTCTTTTGGTTGTTCACCGACAGCTTTAATGGCTATCGTAACATTATCACCTTTAGTAATCTCTTTGTTGCCCGGGACTATTTCAAAAACAAATTTTGGCGGGGGCGTATAATCTTTATTGTAATTAAGAAAACGAATTGCGGCAGAATGAAGCGATGGGACGAAAAAGATTAAAATAATAGTCGCGATAAATGTAGCAATATAAAGTCTCCATAATTTTTTTATGGAAGCGAAATCAACAACTGCATTAAAATTTAATTTCTCGGTTTTGGAATAAACATTTTTAAAAGCAGCACCTACAAGTTGATTGGAGTAATTGATATTGTTTTCGTTTATCAACTGAACTGCATTTGCAAGTTCATCTTTAATTTCCGGATAATACGCACCAACTTTAGTAGCGGTTTCCACATAATCGGGATGAACATAGTATATAAAATCTTTTATGAAAGGGAATGCAACATATAATCCGATCGTAAGTACAGCTGCAATTAGAAATGAATAAAACAGAATTGTTCGAACATCAGAACTTAAATTGCCGATAGCTTCAAATATTATAAGCAAAAGAAATAAAACACATAAGACTGTAATTGAAACAAATAGTTTTCTCAATCCATCTCTTCGCTTTTCGCGTTCAACAACAGAGCGGAGTTTCTTTTGTATTTCAGTAAAATAACTATTCATTTATTTTCTTAATCCACTCAAATAAATTTAGTTTGAGAGCGCCCAAACAACAATGTTTGTCCCGAACTTTAAAGCTTCTTCCCTTTTTGCCGGAGGATCTTTATGTACCTCGGGATCAGCCCATCCGTCACTAGGATTGCTTTCGTATGTGTAATACAAACATAATCTGCCGTTAACAAAAATCCCGAATCCTTGCGGAGGTTTTCCATCGTGCTCGTGTGTTTTTGGAACACCGTTTGGGAAACCATAAAAACAGTGATACAATCCGAAACTAAATGGCAGTTCCGTTAAATCTTTTTCCGGAAACAACTTTTTTATTTCGCGGCGGAATGCCTTATCTAAACCGTAATCATCGTCAACATAGAGAAAGCCGCCATTCTCTAAATAGGTTTTTAATTTCGCAGCCTCTATATCCGAGAAAACAATATTGCCGTGTCCCGTCATAAATAAAAATGAGTACTCAAAAATATTTCCGGAGGGCAAATCAACAAATTCATAAACCGGTTTTGTTTTTATATTTGTGTTCTGAGCAACGAACTTGAGCAGATTTACTTCTTCCGAAGGATCATTATACCAATCACCGCCGCCGTTATATTTAAGCCGTGCGATCTTGAATCCGTTATCATTTTGGGCAAACGATATTGAAGTCAAAACTAGTAAAACCAATAATATATTGTTCAATTGTTTCATTGTTCAACTGTTAATTTGCACAGCGAAGATAAATATTTAATAGGCGCTTTGCATGGGTAAATGAATTGTACATCTGTCAAAAATATTTAACTGTTAAAGCGGATTATTTGACACGCTCTGTCGCTTCGCGTTTTTCCAATGTTCTATTTTGTCTTAAGTTTACAGTAAAGTAAAACAATAATAGGGCACACCATGAGACTTTTATTAAATCTTTCCTTCATTTATTTTTTCCTTCTTTCAACTCTTCATGCACAGACTATTAATTTCAACGACTACTTCACAGATCAAACAATGCGGATAGATTACTTCCATGTTGGTGATGTAAACAGCGAGCTTATTACGCTTGATCAAGTTTATCAATACGGAACCTGGGCAGGAAGTTTAAATAATCTTCTTGATGATTTTAATAATGGCGCTTACTATTATAAAGTATATGATATTCCTTCCGGCAAACTAATTTTCTCCCGCGGGTTCGACAGCTACTTTAAGGAATACCAAACGAGCGATGATGCATCGAGGGGAATCAAGCGCACATATCACGAAAGCGCGATAATTCCCTTTCCTAAAAGCAAAATTAAATTTGTGTTGGAGAAACGTGACAAAAAAAATAATCTTAGTGAAGTTTATACTACCGAAATTGATCCGGCCGATCTTTACATTATTAAAGATGCGTTGATTGATAAGTCGGTAAAAGTTATTAAAAGTAAGTACAGCGGAAATCCGCACAACAAAGTTGATGTGGCGATTCTTGTCGAAGGTTATACTGCACAAGAACGACAAAAATTTGAGAAAGACTTGAAGCGCTACACAAATCTATTTCTGGATCACGAGCCGTTCAAATCGAACAAAGATAAGTTTAATATTTATGGCGTGTTCAAAGCATCGCAAGAAAGCGGAATTGATGAACCAGGCGCAAACATTTACAAAAGCACTACACTAAGTACAAGATTTTATGCGCTTGGATCTGAAAGATATGTTTTAACCGAGGACAACAAAACTTTGCATGACCTGGCGGCTCACGTTCCTTACGACGCGATCTATATTATGTGTAACAGTGCTCGTTACGGTGGTGGCGGGATTTATAATTTCTACTGCACATTTACGAGTGATAATCAATTTAGTCCGTACATTTTTCTGCACGAGTTCGGTCATTCCTTCGGAGGATTAGCAGATGAGTATTATACTTCTGATGTAGCTTACAATGAATTTTATCCTGAAGGACAAGAACCTGTAGAGCCGAATATTACCCGCTTGCTTGATAGAAATAATTTGAAATGGAAAAGTCTTATAACTTCTGGCATTGAGATACCTACCCCGTGGGAAAAAGAAAATTATGATAAAATGGATTATGCTTGGCAAAAGGAAAGAAGAGAAATGAATAAGCATATCGCGGAACTAAAACGGACGAGAGCTCAGCAAAAAGAAATTGATGCAGCCCAGAACGGATACAATAAAAAAGATAAGATTCATAGCGACGAAATTGATAAATATTTAATGAGCAGCAAATATTGGGGTAAAGTTGGCGTCTTTGAAGGAGCGGGGTATTCCGCGAAAGGTGTTTACAGATCAATGCTTGATTGCCTGATGTTTTCTAAAGGGACTAAACCATTCTGCAAAGTTTGTGATGAGCATGTAGTAAAAGTGATAAAACATTTTACTGAGTGATTAACTGTAAAACAAAAAGGTCGAGCTTGCCTCGGCCTTTGTAATATATAGTATATTCATAAATAAGTAGTTAATTTAAATATGAAATAATACTCCCATCTAATAATTGTAATTTTATTTCATCTGGTTTATTTGTAGAAAAAGATTAGTCTTTGAATAAATTTTCTTATTTGCTGAAAAATTACTTTTTCTTCGAAGACGAGAACCAGCATGAAAACAAAAAACTCACTCTATTATCAAAAGTATCTCAACAATTACTGACAAATTCAGATGATTTTCTGACATTAAAATTCTCCGAATTTGTTATTTATAGATGATTTAATTGAGATTCTGAATATGATCGGTGGAAGATTAAAACCAAGATTACGGAAGCGCATTGTGACAATATTTGTCATAGCTGTACTGTTTCCCTGTCTGTATCTCGGTTACTTAGGATTGAAGTCTATCAAGCAAGAAAAACAATGGCAGCAACAACTTGTACGAGAAAACCTTGATAGATCCCTTTCGTTGACGATTGATCAAGTTGAATCTTCATTCGACGATCAGATTCGCGCCTCATTTCGTCAAATATCGCCCCCGACCAAACTGACTATTGACTATATCTCATCTCTCCGAAAATTGAAAAAGCAATCTTCTCTTGTGCATGAGGTTTTTTTACTCGATCAAGAATTACGTTTAATATTCCCAAAGATATTTAGGAATGAAGAGCGCGCTGAAATAAAAAACACGATTAAGTTGCAACTTCAGGAAAACGAATACTTTCGAGCAGGGGATCCTCTTGAAGTTATTGGGAAACTTGATGAAGCTCTGAATGAATATCAAAAAGGTTTTTCATCCAAATCGACAGAGTCTGTTAAAGTTGCGTTACTCTCACGAATTGCTCGATGTCAATTTAAGAAGGGTGACTATGAGAATGCACGAAAGACTTATCAGAGAATAATCGTTGAGGATAACAATCAATTCTATGGTGAGGAAATGCCATACGTTTTGGTTGCGCATCTTCAACTTCTTGATATAGCGGAGACAAAAAAATTACATTCGGATGTCAGTAGTCAACTGCTGGATTTTTACCGAATGCTCGTGAATAATTCCGATAAACTTGAAGTTGCACAGTACAGATTCTGCCTTGATCGAATCCAATCCCGGTTGAATCGTCAAAAGCAGTTTCTATCACAAGCTCAACAATCTGCATTAGTTTCTATTATGATGTTTGAGAAAGAGAATGATAGCGAGCAAGTTCTTAGAGACTTCCTTCAAACAAAAATTCTTCCAGAAATCAAACAAGAGATCAGCTTAAAGTGGAACGGTAATTCTAGATTCAAAAATTCTGATGTAAGGAATGATATTCTATATAAATCAGGACGAGCTAATAACGATTGGTGGGAAATTGCTGTACGCATGAACGAAGACCCAAAATCTCCAATAAGATTTATTGGAATCAGAATACAACAAAATGCGTTTACCAATGCAGTGCAGAAATTTCTCAAAGAGTCTAGATTAAATGAAGAAGTTCGCATCGCGCTGCTTGATACAGAAAACCGAATTCTTTTTCCGGCTGGATTGTCCTCGGCGACTATAGTTTTAACAAAATCATTCTCCCGACTTGAAGAACTTTCCTCTGGAACAAAATTGGCATTGGTGGCTTTGGGAGAAAATCCTCTGGAGACAATCTCATCGCAAAGCTTGATCATCTATTTTATTCTTTTGGGATCGGTCATTGTGCTTATTGTGTTTGGAATAGTTTTCATCATGCGCGATATCTCGCGAGAGGAACGGATTTCAGTGATGAAATCTGAATTCATTGCCAACGTTTCTCATGAAATAAAAACTCCTATCGCTACAATTAGAACACTTGCGGAAAATCTAAATGAGGGCTGGGTTACTGGTAAGGAAAAACAGGAAGAGTACTTTCATTTGATTGAGCGTGAAGCCGAGCGCCTAACTCATCTGGTCGAAAATATTCTCGACTTCTCACGAATAGAAAGAGCAAAGAAAACTTATCGAATGGAGACCACATCCATTGGCGAAACAACTAAAAAAGCGATTGAACGTTTCCGTCTGCTCGTTGATGGGCATGGGGTTATCATAAATGAAAATATCGAAAGTGATTTACCATCATTCATGATTGATTCCGAAGCGTATGAACAGGTGTTGATGAATCTATTGGATAATGCCGTCAAATATTCACGTGATGATAAACTTATTGAAGTTTCTGCCAGGCATCAAAATGATTCTATCGTAATTGAAGTAACTGACAGGGGTATAGGAATAAGTAAAAAGGATTGCGAAAAAATCTTTGAGAAATTTTTCCGCAGTTATATGCCTGATGAAAGAAAAATTCCTGGTAGCGGTATTGGCTTAACATTGGTAAAAGAAATAATCGAAGCGCATGGTGGAAGAATAGAAGTGGAAAGTGAAATCGGCAGAGGAAGTACATTTAAACTTTTTTTCCCGCTTCAAACAATAGTGAACAAAAGAAGGATGGATAAATAAGCTTCAATTACCAAGGAGAAACGTTATGTCAACAATTCTAATTGTTGAAGACGACGAAACAATGCTTAAAGGATTGCGAGATGCTTTTGAACACAACGGCTTTAGCGTTTTGCCGGCTAAGGATGGTGAAAGCGGACTGCAACTTGCTGAAACTAATGAACCCGATATTATAATACTTGATGTGATGTTGCCGCGGATGGATGGATTTGAAGTTTGTCGTGCTCTCCGAAAGCGTGGTGTTACTGTGCCAATTGTTATGCTCACTGCTCGCTCTGAAGAAATTGATAAAGTAGTTGGACTCGAGATTGGTGCGGATGATTATGTTACCAAACCATTTAGCACACGCGAATTGTTAGCGAGAGTAAAAGCACATCTACGCCGGACAACGGAAAAAGTTTTATCGTTCGAGCGTTACGAGTTTGGAAATGTCACACTGGATTTTGCCGCATTCAAAGCTTTTAAAAACAAGAAGCAAATTGACTTGACCTCTACAGAATATTCACTCATGAAAGTCCTGATCAAACACCGGAATGAAGTTGTTCCGCGAGAAAAAATTCTAAATGAAGTTTGGGGTTATGATTCATACCCGAGTTCTCGCACAGTGGACAACCATGTTCTAAACTTACGGCAGAAGTTAGAAGATAATCCGCAGAAGCCTGAATACATCTACACAATCCACGGTCTGGGGTATAAATTTGTGGGATGATAAATGCGGGAGACGTGATCCCGATAAACAACATCGGGATACAAACAGCGTAAAGGTGAAACGAAAAGGCAAAGATTCTTCTGGACAATTTTTGACAAAAGATTAACAAACATTTACACCGAACCGACAATGGCAGATAAACAAGAGAATAAATTGTAGTGAAAATAATTCACTACGAACAAACGTTTGAGGAGATGTGCCATGAATAAAATCGCAAAAATATTTCTTGTTGCTGTTGCTCTCTGTGTTTTGACAACAATAATTGTTGCACAGCAAAATAAAGCGGAACAATTGTATCAGCAAGCTTTATACGAAATGGAAGGAAAGGGAGACTATTCAAAAGCAATTGAGTCATTCAATCTGGTAATGACTAAATTCCCCAAAGAAAAAGTTACAGCCGCAAAAGCCCTGTTGAATATTGGACGCTGTTACGAAAAATTAGGAAAGAGTGAAGCGCTGAAAGCATATGAACGAATTATTAGAGAGTTTAAAGATCAAAAACAAATTGTTGCAGAAGCCCGCGCTCGTTTAGCAGTATTAAAACAACCAGAGGAAATTTCCGGCCCTACCACACGCCGAATTCTTGTAGACGCTAATAAAATTGGAGATGTTTTAACGGCCGACGGAAAATACATAGGAAGCCTAGATAGAAATACTGGCGACATACTACAATTTGAAATTAGTAGCGGAGATACAACGCGAATCACAAATAGGGGGCCCGCTCACGAGACTGGGGATGTCTACGAGTTACCAGCGTACTCACGCAACGGAAAACAAATCGCGTACTGCTCGTATACGAAGGAGAACGACTGGGGCCCTCAACTGCGAATTAGAAACCTGGATGGTTCGGGCCTTCGCACACTTTACAGTGAGAAAGGCGTGGCTAACATTATGCCAGTGGACTGGTCGCCTGACGCAGGGTCCATCCTTGCACTTTGCAGTCGTGACAAGACTGCCGCGGTCCGCGCGATGGAACTGACGCTGATCTCGACAGCGGACGGCTCGGTGCGCGTCCTGAAGAGTATCCAATCGTCCTTGTTCTGGTTTCAAAGGGCCAGTTTCTCGCCCGATGGGCGATCTGTCGCGTTCAGTTTTGTGCGTGAGGGCAGCCCGCCCCATGGCGACGTCTTTCTGATGACCGCCGATGGCCGGAATGAGGTCGTTGTTGCCGGGCACCCCGCGGAGGATCGACTGCTTCGATGGACACCGGACGGGAGAAGCCTTGTCTTCCTCAGCGACCGCTCAGGGACGTGGGACATCTGGACCGTCCACATCACCGATGGTAAGCAGCAAGGAGAACCAGAACTGCTGAAAAAGGACTTCGGCTATGATTCAGAGGTTCTTGGCTCTGCACCCGACGGCTCCCTTTATTACAAGACTGTCACCTCTTTAGGTGGCCTCTACAACGGTGCGGTCGACCTTGAAACCGGTAAGGTACTCGTGCCACCCGCGCCGGTTGCGACGCGGTATACCGGCCCGCCGTTACAGCCAACATGGTCGCCCGATGGCAAGAACTTGGCCTACATTTCACATCGGGGTTCCATCCTTCTCGGAAACGGAAACAACATCCTCACGATCCGGTCCACCGCAACCGGGGAAGAGCGCCTTCTGTCGCTGCGCCTTCGTTTCGTTAACCAGATCTCCTGGGCGCCGGACGGCCGTTCCGTCATCGCACTCGGGATTACGGAGAAGGAAACTGGAATCTTCCGAATTGACGCTGAAACAGGCGAGATCACTAGGTTGGCAGATCTAGGCCTCCTCCCCCATCTCTGCCCGGATGGGAAGACCCTGGTGTTCTTGGGCGAGGGAGTGATCAGGAAACGCAACCTCGACACTGGTGAGGAATCGGAAGTTGTCAAAACAGGGAGAGTACTCTACGACCTCTCGCCGGACGGCCGGGAAGTGGTTTTCCAGGTGGACGGCGCTGTAAAGATCGTGTCCCTCAACGGAGGGGAGCCGCGGGAGCTATTTCGCGGTTTGGCGCAGTATTACCGCCTAAGGTGGACGAGGGACGGCCGGTACATCATCGCCCAAGCACTCAGTATGGCATTCGGTACCGCGAGCGGTGAAATCTGGCGAGTCCCGGCGCAGGGCGGGACGCCGCTGAAGCTGGATCTCTCCGTTCCGAAAATGGACTCCTTCGCGCTTCACCCGGACAACCGCCGCTTTGCGTACAGCGTAAATGAGGGGTCCAAGAGCGAGTTATGGGTAATGGAAAACTTTTTGCCGAAAGAGATTCCTGAGGACAAAGCATTTAAAATTAAAAAGGTAAGTGATTTTGGAACTGAAGGATCTGTTTCACCTGACGGGAAATATCTTTCTTATGTAGATTGGGAATCCGGCAACGGAGGGGAACTAGCTATTTATGAAATAGCCACCGGAAAGAAAAGCCGCCTTACGAATAGCGGTCCTGATTCAGAAGGATTTCCACTTTACTCCAGATGGTCTCCCGATAGCAAGCAACTTGTTTATGACTGGTATGATGAGAATGGCCATGTAGACTTGTGTGTTGTTGGGCTTGACGGCTCTAAACCACGAACTCTCTATAATAATAAAGAAGTATTATGGGCTCAAACTTTTGGTTGGTCTCCGGACGGCAAACAAATCCTGGCTATCTTTTACAGAAAGACAAACTACCAGATTGTTCTGGTTTCAACTGCAGATGGATCTGTACGCGATCTCAAAACAGTTGAATCAGGACAGCCTGATTTGAACATGTTCTTTTCTCCAGATAGTCGTTATATCGTTTACGACTTTCAACAAAAAGAAAATTCTCCGGAACGCGACATTTCTATTCTGTCAATAGATGGAGCTAATGAAATTTCTTTAGTTAAACACCCTGCAAATGATTATGTGCTCGGCTGGGCGCCGGATGGAAAAAATATTCTTTTTGCCAGCGACCGCGGGAATAACTTGGGTGCCTGGGTTATTCAATTTTCAGATGGAAAAGTTCAGGGAACTCCCAAACTTGTCAAAGCTAATATTGGGCAAGTATATCCCATGGGCTTCACACAGAAAGGTTCTTTCTACTACGGAATAAATGATAATATGCGAGAAATATTTTTGGCAGAACTCAATCCAGAGACAGGTAAAATAATAGCTCCGATAAATAAGTTAAGTACACATTTTGAAGGGTCTCTCACTCAACCAACATACTCGCCTGATGGAAAATACATAACTTATACTCTGCATATTATGTTCAGTGATGTACTTTGTATCCACTCTCTTGAAAACGATCAAGAAAAATATTTTTATCCGAAACTTAAAAGAATTCAGCAACCTCATTGGTCACCAGATGGCCATTCAATTTTTTTTGGTGGTTGGGATTTGATTGGGAAGAAAGGAATATATAGCATGGATGTCCAATCAGGAATCTTCTCCCTTATAGTGCCTCCGGCAAAAGAATCATCAGAAATGTTCATTGCAGGAATTGAATTGTCGCCCAACGGGAAAGAAATTTTTCTCACACGAATTTCTAATAATCTAACTCAGATTATGTCTAGAGATTTAGTTAGCGGGATAGAAAAAGAAATCTATCGTGAAGCCCATCGAACAAGTATAGATTTTTCTTGTTCACCAGACGGTAAATGGCTTGCTATAATGCAAGTGGTGGAAGAAAGAGTTTTGAAAATAATTCCGGTTGCCGGAGGAGAACCAAAAGAACTATATAAGTTTAAGAAAAATGATAATCCCGCATTTTTTAAATGGACTCCTGATGGAAAACATATAATCTTCAATAATTTAGATTCCGAAGGAAAGAAATTCAGTTTATGGCGAATTTCGGTTGAGGGTGGAGAAGTACAGAAAGTTGGATTAGAATCTAACAATCGTATCAATGCGAGTATTCATCCAGATGGAAAACATATTGTGTTCTCATCTCCTGTCTCAACTGGTGAAAATTCCGGGAACTGGGTGATGGAAAACTTTTTTGCCGAATGAGAAGAAGTAGTTGGTATTAAAACGCAAATGAAAATCGTATTAAAAAAGTGGAAGAGAAATATCAACTTTAGTCAATCAAGAATTGGGTGAAGGTTATCATGATGTTTATTTTGATACAAGTAATTTATCAAGTAGAATATATTTATATACTCTCCCAAGAGCATGATTTATCCAGAGCGGGAAAATGATTCTGATGAAATATTCTTTACGCGTTAGTAATTTTACGAAGCCAGAGAAAGCTCTGGCTTTTTTATTTTCACTCAAATTATAAAAGCAAAGAATTGGGACTATCTCCCAGACATTTTTTTACAAAAGATTAACAAACATTTACAGCGATCAGACAACTGTTTATAAACAACAAATTAAATTGTACCGAACTTAATTTATAATAAATGAATCGCTTGAGGAGGTACAATATGAAAAATCTACTTCGATTTTTAGTTTTAACGACTTTACTCTTTTTTAACACAAACTTTTTACATCTCGATTGGGTTCAAACCAGCGGGTCGCACGACGGTCACGATTTGTATGTTACTGTCTCCTGTACAAATCTTTTTGCAGAGACTTCAATAGCTTTAAGTTTTGCGACATTGGAAACTTCGGTGGTACCAACTATCATTTCTTTCTCCCCATTATCGGGCCCGGTCGGATCATCTGTTATAATTACCGGCACAAACTTTAGCACCTCACCAACCAGCAACATTGTCTACTTTGGTGCAGTGCGGGCAATGGTAACATCAGCTACTTCAACTTTGTTAACGGTGATTGTACCAACAGGAGCAACATATCAACCGATCAGTGTAACAGTAAATGAATTAACAGCTTATTCGAGCAAACCGTTTATAGTTACATTTTCCGGCGTTGAAAATATCGATGTTAATTCTTTCGCACCGAAAGTTGATTTTGCGACAGGAGAAAATCCAGCCGGTCTAACAATCAGCGACATTGATAGTGATGGAAAAGCTGATCTGATTGTTGCTAATTGCTATGGCAACTCAATATCCGTATTCAGAAATACAAGTTCATTGGGTTCAATTACATCTGGTTCATTAGCTGCTAAAGTTGATTTTACAACGGAGAATCCAGTTGATCTTGTAATAGGTGACCTTGACGGGGATGGAAAACCAGATCTAGTTGCATTGAATGCTTCCATGAACACTGCATCTATATTCAGGAATACGAGTTCATCAGGTTCTATTACATTTGCTGCCCCAGTTGTTTTTTCGACAGGATGGAGACCATACTTTGTCGTAATCCGTGACCTCGATGGAGATGGGAAACCGGATCTTGTTATTGCAAATCATGATAACAATACTGTTTCCATATTTAGAAATACATGTTCATTAGGCTCTATATCATTTGCTGCGCAATTTGATCTTGCAACTGTAGCATATCCATGGGGTCTCGCCGTTGGTGATATTGATGGTGATGGAAAACCAGATTTGGTAGTTTGTAAGAGTGGTAGCCAGACAGTTTCCGTCTTCAGAAATACAAGTTCCCCCGGCTCTATTACATTTGCTGCGAACGTTGATTTTACAACGGGAACGGCTCCAGTTGGTGTTGCCATAGGTGATATTGATGGTGATGAAAAACCTGATCTGGTTGTAACAAATCAAAGCAGCAATACAGTTTCCTTGTTCAGAAATACTAGTTCCTCCGGTTCTATCACTACGGGTTCATTTGCTGCGAGAGTTGATTTTGCAATAGGGACGGCTTCATACATTGTCAAAATCGGGGACATAAATGGGGATGGAAAACCTGATTTAGTTGTTATTAGTGCTAACAGTGGTATAGTTTCCGTGTTCAGAAATATTAGTTCATCCGGTTCTATCACTACGGGTTCATTTGCTGCAAGAGTTGATTTTACGACAGGAGCGTGGCCAACACATGTAACCATCGGTGACATTGATGGAGACGGAAAACCGGATCTTGCTGTAACTAATGCTGCTAGCAACACTTTTTCTATCTTTAGAAACACTGTGCCCATCGTGTACACGATCACCTCCAGTGCAGGGCCAAATGGAAGTATTACTCCTTCCGGGCTGGTACAAGTAAACTCTGACGGCAACGCGTCATTCACAATTTCCCCCGATATAGACTACCATATCGAGGATGTGCTAGTTGATGGTGCATCGGTAGGCGCTCTCTCTTCGTACCAATTTTCGAATGTTACTGCATCGCACACCATCGCAGCAACGTTTGCAACGGATCCCGGTACAATTTCGGGGTCAATACTTGTCGGAACATCTGGGCTGGCAAACGTCACCGTTAATCTCCTCGATAACCAGTTGAGTCTGATATCCTACATTGTGACAGGACCGAGTGGTGGATACACATTTTCTAACCTCACCCCAGGAACCTACAATATAATGATTGTCGAACCGCTAGGTTATTTCTCGGATGGAAATCCAAAACAGATAACAGTAAATCCTGGCGGCAACTATCAAGTAAACTTTATTCTAACACCTGTCACTATCACTAACAATAACAGAGGTATGGGGTACTGGAAACAACAGTTTGATAAGTATATAACCAAGAAAGGGAATGCTCAGGAAACAGAAGTACAATTGAATGATTATATTAATAGAGTGCATCAGTATTACACTCCGCACTTCAATGTCTTCAACGGGCTAACAACTTTTGCGAATTGGCAAGCAGTACTTTCTCCAACAAATAATTCATCTATGCTTAACAAAGCACGGCAACATCTCGCTGCACTTGTAATGAACTTTGTATCATTCAAGATTGGTCAAGGTGTCGTGGTAACTGCAGATGGTCGGACAGCTGGAGATTTATTGACTTATGTTTCAACTTTAGTAACCGGTAGCGATGCAACCAAATATGAGTTGGCGAAGAATCTTGCAGAACAAGTGTGCAACCAGCAAACAATTGCAGCCAATTTAGTCCCAGTAGGTAATGTGCTTTATAAAAATAGTTCCGGACTGCAGGTAAACTGGAATTTCGATGTGCCAAAAGACTTCTCTCTTTTACAAAATTATCCAAACCCGTTTAATCCAACAACTTCAATTTCATTTTCAATTCCGCAAAGTGAGTTTGTAACATTAAAAATTTATGATGTTATCGGAAAAGAAGTTGCTAATCTTGTAAATGAGTTCAAAGATGCCGGAAATTATAAATTTAATTTTGATGCATCAAAACTTTCAAGTGGAATTTACTTATACAGATTACATGCGGGAAATTTTACTACATCGAAAAAAATGATGTTGATAAAATAATTATACGTTTTAAGGAGTAAAAATTTTGAAAAAGGGTGTTGGAAGACACCCTTTTTTATTTTCCATACATTGAAAGCCAATCAATTATCCACTAACTTCAAATCCAAGTAATCATTCAACAAACGAAAAGCAGAAAACAACATGAAAATATTCTATCTGAATAATCCGGCATCCGGAAATAAAAATGGCGTAAAATATTTTTCGCTAATCAAAAATGAATTTGATAAATGGAATATTGAACACGAATCAGTTCAAACTGAGTATGCCGGGCATGGCACGGAGATAATTAAGAATCTCGCTTTTGAAAAATTTGATGCAATAGCCGTTTCAGGCGGAGACGGAACTTTGTTCGAAACAATAAACGGTTACTTTGCAAACAAATCAACAAAAAGAATTCCGGTTGGTGTAATTCCAATCGGCAGAGGAAACGCTTTTGCACGAGATTTAGATTTGTACCCGGAGAAATGGGAAGATGCCATTAAAGCAATAGTGTCCGGAAAAACTAAATTAGTTGATGTTGGTTTTTGTAAAACACTAAAAGAAGAATTCTATTTCATCAATATACTAGGGCTTGGTTTTGTTACAGATGTTGCAAGTACAGCATTTAAGTTGAGAACACTCGGACATCTTTCATACATTCTTGGCGTTTTGTATAGAACAATTTCTCTAAAACCGTTTCATCTAGAACTGGAAGTTGATGGCAAAAAGATTGAACGGAAAAATGTATTTGCGGAAATATCAAACACACGCTACACAGGAAAAGATTTTTTTATGGCCCCTTCGGCAATAATTGACGATGGATTGCTTGATGTTGTATTGCTGAATAAACTTTCGCGCATACGTTTATTACAATGCCTGCCAAAAATATTTACGGGCGAGCATGTTAAACTGAAAGAAGTCGAATGCTTTAAAGCGAGAAAAATAAAAGTTGTAGCGTCTCCTGTAAAAATATTAACACCAGATGGACAGTTAACCGGGAATACTCCGATAGAGATAGAATGTTTAAGTAAAAAGCTGGAAGTATTTATTAAATAAAAACTTTTACTACCACGGTAATTTAGTCAGATCAACATTTCCGCCCGAGAAAATTAGCGCAACATTCTTTCTGGAAAATCTTTCTTTGTTTTCAATAATTACGGCTAGGGTTATCGCGGAGGACGGCTCAACAATAATTTTCATCCTTTCCCAAATCATTCTCATAGCATTAATTATAGAATCCTCTTCTGCGGTTAAAATTTCATTTACATTATTTTTAAGAATTGAAAAAGTCTTTTCACTTAGATTCGTTAACAAACCATCACAGATTGTTTTGGGATTTACCGAGGGATAAATTTTTCCATCACGTATGGATCGAAATGCATCATCTGCTCCTTTCGGTTCAGCGCCAATAACTTTTGTCTTTGATGAAAAATATTTTGTGCTTAGACAAGCTCCACTTAACAATCCGCCTCCACCAACTGGAGCGATTATAAAATCTAAATCATTCAAATCATCATAAATTTCTTTAGCGCATGTCGCTTGTCCCGCAATGATCGAATAATTATCGTAGGGATGAATAAAAGTAGCACCGGTTTCAGCAACAACTTTATTCAACGCCTCTTCCCGTGCTTGAAGGGTCGGTTCGCAGAAAATAATTTTAGCTCCATAACCCTGGACGGCATTCTTTTTTATCTGCGGTGCTGTTTTTGGCATTACAATGTATGATGGAATATTTTTCATTTTTGCCGCAAGAGCTAATGCAGCAGCATGATTTCCAGATGAATGGGTTGCAACACCCGATTGTAATTCTTTATCACTCAAAGACAAAACAGCATTGCTCGCACCTCTAAACTTAAACGCTCCGACTTTCTGAAAGTTTTCACATTTGAAATATAATTCGCAGCCAAAAATAGAACTAAGGGATGAAGAAGTTAATATTGGCGTGCTGCGGATTTGTTTAACAATACGTTCGTGCGCATCAAGTATGTTTTGTTTTGTTGGCTCACTTGTTAGCATATTATTTAATCCTAAGTATTCCCAGTGTTATATCATCGCTTTGTTCTGCTTTACCACGGTACTTTTTAATTTCATTAAAAATTAAATCTGAATATTCAGACACAGATAAATTTCTATTTAGTAGAAGAAGATTCTCAAAGCGACTTTCTCCAAACTCCTCTCCGCGTGAATTCATTGCCTCGGGCACGCCGTCGGTATAAAACACGATCAAATCTTTCTCAGAAAGATGAAGCTCTTCGGATGTATAGGGAAAGTCAATACTACCAAGCATCAAACCACCCGAGGATAATTTTCCAAGTTGGTTAGAATTATTTTTCAAGAAATAAATTGGGTTATGACCCGCACTAATGCTATGCAAAATTCTTGATGAGTGATTAGATAAACCAAACCAAGCGGTTACAAATTTATCTTCTCCGGTTGATGCAATTAAAAATTTATTTAACGAAACAACAAATTGCTCAAGGTTAAAATTATTTCCGCAAAGAATGAGATACGTTTGTAAAAACGAATAAAAGGTTGAGACTATAAGTGCGGCAGAAATGCTCTTGCCCGCTACATCAGCAACAATAAAAAGCGTTTCATCTTTGTTCAGCTTTATAATATTAAAATAATCGCCGCCAACTTCCTTTGCCGGGACTAGCTTAACATTAATCTCAAGATCATCAAAAGAGGGAATGTTTTGAGGAATAAGTTTCATTTGAATATTGTGTGCGGTATTCAGTTCATATTTAATTTCAGCCGATTTTATTTCTAATTCTATCAGCCGCGCATTATCTATTGCTACAGCGCATTGAGCGGCAAGT